>Ga0247768_1000013_pt1 | contig 200156 bp, 200 predicted proteins | sample UWRJL016104C6_FD_179944 | JGI IMG/M metagenome (GOLD analysis project Ga0247768, IMG submission 179944) | Plant litter microbial communities from Arlington Agricultural Research Station in Wisconsin, United States - UWRJ-L016-104C-6 | ecosystem: Environmental > Terrestrial > Plant litter >... | reverse complement strand
CGGACCGCCGAGATGAAGAACCAGAGCAGCGCGACCACGCCGAAGACGCCGAGCTCGAGCAGCGACCAGAGCCACTGGTCGTCGAGGATCGGCGCGTTCATCTTGGGGTCCTCGAGGTCGGAGACGCGCGTGCCCGCGCCCTGGCCGAAGAGCGGCGTGAGCTCCCACTCCTTGAGCGCCGGGTCCCACTCCCCGATCCGGCCGCGGCCGTAGTTGCTGTGCCACGAGACGTCCGCGTTGGTCTCGGAGCTCACCACGCCGCCGCTCGGGAAGAACGCGCCCTTGAAGGTGCCGAGCGTCCCCGGCATCGCGACGTGCGCGACGACCAGCAGCGGCAGGATCAGCTTCGGGATCATCTTCCGCGTCGTGGCGCCCTGGAGGATCAGGAACACCACCATGATGACCACGAGCATGATGATCGCCGTGCGCGACTTGGTGGCCAGGCAGCCGAGGACGAGCAGCCCGCAGCAGAGCCACCAGCGGCGCTGGTGCGTGCTGTGCCCGAGGTAGACCGCGAGCGGGAAGATCAGCGCGAACGCGGCGCCCATCGCGATCGGGTGCTGCCCCGAGGCGTAGGCGCGGACGCCGCCGCGGTCGACCGTGTACGGCACGCCCTGGAAGCGCAGGACCGGGATGTACTGCTGGAGGTGGTCGAAGATGTTGTAGCGGCCCCACTCCTCGACGACCGCGGAGACCGCGACGACCGCCGCGCCCATGACCAGCAGCCGCAGCAGCGCCTCGACGTCGCTGCGCCGGCGCACCGCCAGCGTCACGAGGTAGAAGACGATCAGGTAGGTCGCGAAGAAGCTGATCGAGCGGAACGAGTACTTGCCCAGGCCGTCGCCGAGGATGTGCCCCGCGCGCGTGAGGACCGAGAGGACCATCGCGAGCCCGAGCATCGCCAGCGGCGCGTCGAGCCCGGTCTTGCGCAGCTGCAGCCGCGAGTCGATCAGCAGCGAGGCGGCCATTCCCGCGCCGACGCCGAGCACGAGGAGCCGGTAGGGCTCCAGCTGCATCGGCAGGCTGACCGGCAGCTCGTAGCGCTTGATCGGGATGAAGAGGATCGTCAGGACGATCGCCCCGAGCATCGTCCGCCACGAGAGCAGCCACGCGTGCGCGGCGGAGAAGGTGAGCGCCGCGACGATCAGCAGGAGGATCGGCAGCGTGTGGACGCCCGAGGCCGCCGCGGCCAGCGCCAGCAGGACGGCGAGGCCGAGCGCCGTGTAGGTCAGGCGGTCGATCCGGCGCAGCGGCGGGCGTCGGCCAGCAGCGCCGGCGGCGGGTGCGCCGGCCGTTGCGAGCGAGGGGGACTGCATGGCCGTCGCGCTAGCGGAGGTTGCGCTTCGGTGCGTCGGAGAGGGACGAGGCCGCCGCGGAGCCGTTGCCGAGCGTCGGGTGCTCGACCAGCGCGCCGTGCTCCATCGCCTCGACGGCGGCGTTCTGGCGGCTGATCCGCAGGCTCTCCAGGACGTAGCTGGCGGCGATGCCGGCGGCGCCGGCCAGGAAGATCAGGGCGATCCCGAGCGGCATGCCGTGCGAGGAGATCATCGTCGCCTCGGGCTTGTTCAGCACCGCCAGCTTCACGCGCTGGCCGTCGGGGACGTCGTTCTCCTTCTGCTGGCCCTCGAGGTAGTTCGACAGCGCGGTGCTGCGCTCGACGTTCAGCGCGGTCGCGGCGGACTTGCTGTAGCCGGTCGTCGTCAGCTCGATCAGCGGGAGGCTGCCCGACTGCTGGTTGTTCAGCGGGAGCGCGGTGACCGAGCCGCCGGGCGGCAGGCGCTTGCTCGCGATGTCGCTGATCGTGTTCGACTGGCTGATGAAGGAGTAGATGACGGCCAGCAGCGACAGGCGCGACGGGTCGGCGTAGTCGGGCGTGGACGGGTCGACCTCGGTCTTCTTGCCGCTCAGCGGCGAGTTCAGGTCGGTCGTGCTCGCGCCGCCGGGCAGCGTCGTGCGGACCCACGGGGCGCCGTTCTGGGTCACGAGGATCCGCGACGTGCTCTGCCACTTCTCGGGGCGGCGCCAGTCGAGCTTGCCGTCCTTCGGCGGGACCTTGATCGTGAAGAGCGCGGCCAGGATCACGCCGAGGAACAGGCTGGCCAGGATGACCTTGCGCCAGCGGCTGAGGACTGCGAGGTGCTGGGTGATGTCCACAGCTCGACTGTAAGCCTGGATCGGCTCCGGGACCTCCCCGCGGGCGCCGATCCCCGACCATCGGCTAGGTGCCCGCTAACCGTGCTGCGGGTGCCCTCCGCGCGCGGTCGGAGGAGGATGGTTCCCGATGAGCGATCTCCGCACGAACCCGGTCCGCGTGGCCGCCCTCGGCCTCGGTTACTGGGGTCCCAACCTGGCCCGCGCCTGGAGCGGCCTGGAGGAGACGGAGCTCGCGTGGCTCTGCGACCTCGACGAGGGCCGCCTGGACCGCATGGGCCGCCAGTTCCAGGAGGCCCGCGTCACCAAGGACTTCGACGAGGTCCTCGCCGACGAGACGGTCGAGGCCGTCTCGATCGCCACGAGCGCCCCGACGCACGCCGCGCTCGCGATCCGCGCGATCGAGGCCGGCAAGCACGTCTTCGTCGAGAAGCCGCTGGCGTTGACCAGCGCCGACGCCCGCGCGATGGCGGGCGCCGCCGAGCGCGCCGGGCGCCTGATGGTCGTCGGGCACCTGCTCGTCCACCATCCCGCGGTCGCGAAGCTCAAGGAGCTGGTCGACACCGGCGAGCTCGGCCGGACGCACTACCTCTACACCAACCGCCAGAACCTCGGCCAGGTCCGCAGCGACGAGAACGCGCTCTGGTCGCTCGGCGCGCACGACATCTCCGTGCTGCTCCACCTGGTCGGCGAGCTGCCCGAGAGCGTCTCCGCGCAAGGGCAGTGCTTCATCCACGAGGGGATCGAGGACGTCGTCTTCGGCGTGCTGCGCTTCCCGAGCGGCGTCATCGCGCACATGCACCTGTCCTGGATGGACCCGTTCAAGATGCGCAAGATGACGATCGTCGGCTCGGAGAAGATGGCGGTCTTCGACGACATGAACCCCGACGAGAAGGTCAAGATCTTCAACAAGGGCGTCACGCACTCGGGCAACGCCGAGGGCCGCGAGTGGCAGCCCGCCTCCTACGGCGAGTACGTCCAGCTCCGCCACGGCGACACGTCGATCCCGCGGATCTCCTCCGAGGAGCCGCTGCGGATCCAGTGCCGCCACTTCGCCCGCTGCGTGCGCGGCGAGGAGGAGCCGCGCAGCGGCGCCGCGCAGGGCCTGGCCGTCGTCGAGGTCCTCGAGGCGCTCCAGCGCTCGCTCGAGAGCGGCGGCGCGGTGCAGCGCTTCGACGCGGGGCTGATCGCGGCGGGCTGAGGGCCGGCCGCTACAGCTCGCGCAGCGGCCGCACCGAGAGGCCCTCGGCGCGGGCGGTGGCGAGCACGCGCTCGGTCGCGTCGAGGACGAAGTCGATCCGCTCGGCGGGCCGGTCCTCGCCGTGGTCGTGCAGCAGGACGACGCCGCCGCCGTCGGCGCGGACGCGCTCGGCGGCGTGGGAGGGGTCCGGCAGCGCGGCGAAGGTGTCGCCCGAGTCGATCGTCCACCAGGCGACGGGCGCGCGGCGGCGGCGCAGCGCGCGGCGGGTCAGCAGCGTCTGCTTGCCGTGCGGCGGGCGGAAGCGGCCGTCGGCGGGGACCCACGGCGCGAGGGCGTCGTAGCCGTCGGCGATGTCCCGCAGCGCGGCCCACGGCGCGCTCTTCCACGCGTTGCGGTGCACGAGCGTGTGGCAGCCGATCTCGTGGCCGGCGGCGGCGACCGCGTCGAGGACCGCGGGCGCGAGCAGCGCCCGGCGGCCGAGGGAGAAGAACGTCGCGTGCGCGCCGTGGCGCTCGAGCAGCTCCAGCAGGCGCGGCGTGATCTCCGGGCCCGGGCCGTCGTCGTAGGTCAGCGCGACCACGCCGCGCTCGCGGCAGCGCGCGCGCAGCGCGGCGATCTCGCGCCGCTTGGCCGCGTAGGTCAGCGCCTCGCCGGCGAGCACGGCGGCGCCCGCCGCGACGACGGCGCCCGCGGCCACGCCGGTGGCGGCGCTCACGTGCGCTCGGGGAAGCCCTCGCCCAGCAGCGTCCGCAGCGACTGGCGCTTGCGGACGGCGGCGACGACCTCGCGGTCCGCGCAGCGCGGGGTGCGCTTGGCCGCCTCGGAGAAGTAGCCCCAGATCATCGCGATCGCGGCCGGGTCCTTCCGCGTGCGGTGCAGCGCGCGGAGCACGAGGAAGCTCGGGCGGTAGCCCATGAACCACGACGCGCGGCCGGTCACGGCGCGGGCGCGCAGGCGGTGGCGCTCGCGGCCGCCCTCGGGGCGGTAGTGGCGGAACGCGATCTCCGGGAACTGCCGCGTGCGGTAGCCGCGCAGCTCGGCCTTGACCTCGTCGAGCCCGTCCCAGCCCATCCGCGGCTCGAGCGCGCGGATGTCCTCCACGAGCTCCCAGCGGTAGGCGCGCGAGGCGCCGCGTGGGTGCGAGGCCGCGGTCGAGCGCAGGACCCAGTCGCCGTCCTCGCGCTCGTAGCAGCCGCCGCCGGCGATGCCGAGGTCGGGCTGCTCGGCGAACTTCGCGAGCAGGCGCTCGAAGTAGTCGGGCTCGAAGGCGGTGTCGGCGTCGACCTTGATGACGACGTCGGCGGGCGCGGGCAGCGCGTCGATCCCGGCCCGGAACGCGTGCAGGTCGCGCGCCTCGCGGCGGCCCTCGGAGAGCGCGCCGGTGTTCGGGCCCTCCCACGCCTTGGCGTGGACGAACGCGTGCTCGGCGGCGAGGCCCTCCGTCCACGCGAAGCTGCCGTCGTCGGAGTGGTCGTCGACGATCACCCACGCGGCCGGCGGGAGCGTCTGGGCGACCACGGACTCGGCGAGCCGCGGCAGGTTCTCGGCCTCGTTGCGCGCGGGCGTGACGAGCGCGTAGGACAGGGTCACGACGATGGCTCCGACGATAGGGGGGACATGGCCGGCACGCGGCGCGAGCGCCACAGGGACTTCACCTTGGCCACGCGGTCGCGGCCCGCGAGGCGGCGCGCGCCGCGGTCGGCGCCCACGATCGCCGAGTGCAGGGCGTTGATCGCCAGCGGCCGCGGGCGGCGCGCGTAGACCGTGAGGTCGGCCTCGTCCCAGCCGCCGTCGCCGAACGAGCGCTTGTAGTCGGCGTCGCCGAAGCCGAAGTCGATCCGCCGCGCGGAGCCCTCGCCGATCAGCTCCTGCAGGACGTGGAGCGCGACGTAGTTGCCGAGGCTCTTGTCGCGCAGCTCGGGGACGTAGCCCTTGCCGCCGAGGAAGTAGGTCCCGCCGTGCAGCTCGCCGTACTCGAAGGCGACCGGCGCGCCGTCGATCGCCAGGACCCACGCGTTGTAGCGGCCCGCGGCGAGGCCGGTCGCGACGATGTCGCGGTCGCGCTCGGCGTGGAAGCCCGCGTCCAGGCCGCGCTGGTAGGTGCGGGCGGCGACGGCCTCGACGTCGGCCAGGAGCGTCTCGAGGTCCTCGGGACGGTGGTGCCGCGTCAGCGTCAGGCGCTCGCCGTACTCCTTCTCGAGCTTGCGCAGGTAGTACTTGAGGTGCTTGCGCCGCGACAAGGACGACAAGAACGCCTCGTAGGTGTCGGGCAGCTCGCGCGTCCAGTGGCGGTCGACGGCGAGGAAGCGCTGGCGCCGGCGCCGCGGCGCCGCGCGCAGCACCGCGCGGTGCAGCGGCGAGTCGAGGGCGAGCTTGTGGAAGAAGACGGCGTCGGCCTCGCGCGCGTCGACCGCGGCGACCAGCGCGGCGGCGAGCGCGTCGACCGCCTCGGCGTCGTCGTCGGCGCCGACGATCCCGCCGTGGACGAGCGTCAGCGTGCGCAGGCGCGCGCGGTGCAGCGTCGCGTAGCCGAAGCGCGCCTCGGCGTGGCGGTCCTCGATCCGGCACGCGGCGAGCGCCACCGGCGCGCCGTCGCGCTCGGCGACGGCGACGTGCGCGCCGAGCACCTCCTCGCGCCCGTCGAGCACGGCGCCGAAGACGTCGGGCAGCGCGTCGATCGAGCGCGGCTCGAGGCCGAGCCACGCCTCGCGCAGCGCGTCGAGCTCCGCGGCCGTCCGGGCCACGCGCACCGCGACCGCCATCTACGCCTCGACGCCGAGGGCGCGCTCGAAGATGTAGTTGCTGACCAGCACGTCGGCCGCGCGGATCCCGGTGCACCCGTCCCACAGCGGGATCGGGTCGCCGGCGACCTCGGGGGTCGGCGCGCCGTCGAAGTCGACGAGCACGAGGTCGGCCGGGTCGTGGCCGACGAGGACGTTGGTCCCGTCGGTGACCGTCGCGACGCGCTCGGCCGTGTCGGCCAGCGTGAAGCTGCGGCGCCCGAGCGCGGTGAGCTCGTCCTGGACGGTGATCGAGTCGGTGATCACGCCCGCGGAGCGGAGCTTCAGCGAGAGCAGGTCGACGTAGGAGAGCGGGCCGACGCAGACCAGGCCGAGCGCGCGCAGCTGCTCGGGCCGCAGGTCGCGGCGGAACTGCGGGTTGGCCCAGCCGGGCACGGCGAAGACGACGGGCCGCGAGCGGGCCGTGATCGAGAGGGCCTCGACGATCCCGCGCAGGCGCTCGGCGTCGGCGAGGTTCTCGCGGCGCTCGAGGACGACCAGGGCGTAGTCGTCGGGGCGCACGCCGATGCGCGTCCACACCGCGCGCTCCTCGGCGCGGCGCCGCCAGCGGTCGAGCAGGTCGACGGCGAGGTTGCCGACCTCGTGCACGCGGCTGGTCGAGGTGCCCTCGTGCTCCAGCGTGCGGACCTCGGCCGGGCCGCTGACGAGCAGCGTGTCGGCGAGGCGGTCGATCAGCGTGCGGTTGATCTCGTCGGGCCGGCTCCAGTCGCCGGCGCGCATGCCGCCGTCGAGGCGGAGGATCGGGACGCCGGCCTTGGCGGTCGCCAGCGCGGCGGCGAGCGTCGCGTCGCCCGCGCCGACCAGGACGACGACGGCGGGGAGGTCCTCGTCGAGGATCGCCCCGAAGGCGCGCAGCGCGACGGACGTGCGCTCGGTCGCGTCGTGCGCGCCGAGGTCGAGCGTGCGGTGCTCGGGACGCAGGCGCACGGAGCCCATCAGCGCGAGGTCGTCGAACGTCTCGCGGGCGGCCGCGCTCGTGAAGATCACGACCGGGTTGACGTGCGTCTGGCGCCGCAGCGCGTGCAGCAGCGGGACGACGTGGATGCTGTCCGACGGCTCGTCGACGACGAACAGCACGGAGTCGGCGACGACGCCGGGCGGTTCGACGGCGGCAAGGCGCAGTCCGGGGGTGCGAAGGATCTCAGTCACTGGTTCAGGCCTCGATCGAGAGCCTAAGTCCGGAACGGGTGCGCCCAGGCCCCTCGGGGGCAAAACCCCGGACCATCGGTTAGGGCGGACCATCCTTTGGTGATCGGCGGTCCAGGCGCCGCTCGTGGCGCGTTGCGCTTCGTTAAGGCGCACGGGAGATCGTCCCCCGCCGGGCATACCCTCCGAGCGCCGTGCTGGTCGAGGAACGCTCCGCTGTGCAGGTCCCGCAGGCGCCGTCCGGTACGGCGCTGGCCTCTGCCCGTGCGCACGGCGGCCTCGTCCTGGTCGCCGCCTCGCTGGTCGTCGCGGCCTTCACGCTGCTGCTGCCCAGCGCCCCGACCTACGACCCGTGGTCGTGGATCATCTGGGGCCGGGAGATCGCGCACCTCGACCTGGTCACCTCGCAGGGGCCGTCGTGGAAGCCGCTGCCGGTGCTCTTCACCACCGTCTTCTCGCTCTTCGGCTCGTGGGCGCCGGACCTCTGGCTCGTCGTCGCCCGCGCGGGCGCGATCGCCGCGATCGTCCTCGCCTTCCGCGTCGCACGCCGGCTCGGCGGCGGGATCGTCGGCGGGGTCGCCGCGGCCGCCGCGTTGGCGATCGCGCCGTGGTGGATCCGCAACGCCGCGCTCGGCAACTCCGAGGGGCTGATCGTCGCGTTCCTGCTGGCGACGATCGACCGCCACCTCGCGGGCGACCGCCGCGCCGCGTTCCTGCTCGCCGTCTGCGCCGGCCTGCTGCGGCCCGAGGCGTGGCCGTTCCTGGGGCTCTACGGCCTCTGGCTGCTGTGGCGGCGCGAGCTGCCCGCGCGGCTGATCCTCGGCGCGGGCGCCGTCGTCGTCGCGCTCTGGCTGCTGCCGGAGTGGTGGGGCTCGGGCGACCTGCTCCGCGCCGCCCACCGCGCCAAGGACGTCAACCCCGGCGCCCCGACCTACGCCGACAGCCCGGTCCGCGCGGTGCTCGACAACGCGGGCGCGATGCTCACCGGCCCGCTGATCGCCGGGCTGGTCGCGGCCGGCGTGATGCTGCTCGCGCGCCGCGACCGCGCGCTCGCGTTCCTCGCCGTGCTCTCGGTCTGCTGGCTCGGGCTCGTCGCGTACATGACCTCCGACGGCTTCTCGGGCAACCAGCGCTACCTGATCGCGCCGGTCGTGCTGCTGATCGTGCTCGGCGGCGCGGGCGCGGGGTGGGGGCTCGAGCGGATCATCGACCTCGCCGGCCGGCTCGTCCCGCCGCTCGCGCGCAAGCACCCGGCGCGGGCGCTCGTCGCGGTCGTCGCGGCAGCGATCGGCGTCGGCTTCATGGTCCCGAGCTTCCAGAACTTCGCGCCGACGATGCGCGGCCTCGAGTACCAGGCCGACCTCGCCGACGAGCTGCCCGGGCTGGTGCGCGCGGGCGGCGGCGAGGTGGCGCTGCGCGCCTGCGGGACGCCGTTCACCGGGCCGTTCCTCGTGCCCGTCGTCGCCTGGAACCTGCATCTGCACGTGCGCGACGTGGAGCTCGCGCCGCGGCGGCCGGGCGTCGTGTTCCGCGTGAAGACGACCGGCCACAGCCGGCCCGTGCCGACGCTGCGCGACGTCGGCGACCAGCACACGGTGGCGACGGGGTCGAAGTGGCGGATCGTCACGGCGTGCGGGAGCCCGACGGCGTGAGCGCCGTGGTCGAGGACCGCGCCGGCGCGCCGCGCGCGTCCGGCGTCGCGGCCTGGCGCCGTCCGGCGCTGCTGCGCCTGCTCGGCGTCCTGGCGATCATGGCGCTGTCGGTCTCGCTGCGCACGCACGCGATCACCGCGAAGTTCTGGATCGACGAGGGGTTGTCGGTCGGCATCGCGCACCACCCGCTCTTCGACATCCCGGGCGTCCTGCGCAAGGACGGCTCGCCGCCGTTGTACTACATGCTGCTCCACGTCTGGATGACGCTGGTCGGCGGCGACGGCGAGTCGCGCACGCACGCGCTCTCGGTGCTCTTCGCGACGCTGACGATCCCGGCGGGCTGGTGGGCGGGGCGCCGCCTCTTCGGCGAGCGCGCCGCGTGGGCCACCGCGGCGCTCTGCGCGACGCTGCCGTTCCTCACGTACTACGCGCAGGAGACCAGGATGTACGCCTTGGTGGCGTTCCTGGGGCTGTGCAGCAGCGCGGCGTTCACGATGGCCTACGCGCAGCGCGACCGGCGCTGGATCCCGGCGTTCAGCGTCCTGACGGTCCTGACCGTCTACGCGCACAACTGGGGGCTGTTCCTCGGGGTGGGGATGGGCGCGGCGTTCCTCGTGCTCTGGCGCACGGCGCCGGCCGCGGAGCGCGCAGGGCTCTTCCGCGACGGCCTGCTCGGCTTCGGGTTCCTGGTGCTCTTGTACCTGCCGTGGATCCCGACGCTGCTCTTCCAGGCCAAGCACACCGGCGCGCCGTGGTCCGACACGCCGCCGCTCAACGGCCTGATCCAGGGGCTGCAGAACCTCGTCGGCGGCGTCTCGACGGCGCTGCTGCTCACGCTGATCGCGGCCGGCGGGCTGGCGACGCTGCGCGGTGGGGGCGAGGGGCGCGAGCGCTCGCGGGCGGTCGTCGCGCTGGGCGTGACGCTCGGCGTCGCGGTCGTCCTCGCGTGGCTCGCCTCGCAGGCCTCGCCGGCGTGGGCGACCCGCTACTTCTCGGTCTTCGTCGGCCCGGCGCTGCTGCTGGCGGGCGCGGGCGTCGTGCGCTTCGGCAAGGTCGGGCTGGTCGCGCTGGCGATCGTCCTCTTCCTGTGGTTCAACCCGCACGAGCGCTCGATCCGCGGCAAGAGCGACGCCTACCGGGTCGCGCGCACGCTGCAGGACGACGGGCTGATCGCGCCGCGCGACCTCGTCGTCGCGATCCACCCGGAGTACGGCCCGGCGATGCGCTACTACCTCGGCGACGGCTACCGCTGGGCCGACGCGCTCGGCCCGGTGAGCGACAACCGCGTCTTCGACTGGCGGGACGCGCTCGACCGGCTGAAGGCCGCGACGCCGAAGCGCACGCTCGACAAGCTGGCGCCCGAGGTGGCGCCGGGGCAGCACCTCATCCTGATCCAGCCGATCATCCGCACCGGCCGCTGGGGCGCGCCGTGGACCGCGGAGATCCGCCACCGCGCGCCGCAGTGGGAGCGCGCGCTCGACCACGACCCGCGCTTCCAGCGGGTCGCGCCGGTGCCGAAGTTCGGGCGCCGCGCGCTGCCGCGCGGCGTGCGGGCCGTGGTCTACCTCCGGCGCTAGCGGTCCACAGGGAACGCCCAGGGTCGGTTCAGGAGGACTTCAGGTCGCGGGTCGATCCTGACGTCATGCCCGAAGCGCCCACCACCCCGCCGCAGCCCACGAGGCGCCGTCGCCTGATCGCGCCGAGCGGGCGCCGCTTCGCCGCGGGCGCGATGGCGAGCTTCGTCGCGGTCTTCGGCGTCCTGGCGCTGCGCGTCCACGACGGCGACGACCCGGCGCTCGCGAGCGTGAAGAGCACGACGAAGGCGGCGACGACGGCGAGCGACACGAGCGCGGCGAGCGACCCGTACGACGCGGCGTCGAGCGACGACGCGGCGTCGAGCGACGACGCGTCCTCCAGCGCGGCGGGCGACGACTCCTCGTCCACCTCCGGCGCCGGCTCCTCCGCGAGCGGCGCCGTCTCCTCCACCCCGAGCGCGAGCACGAGCGCGTCGTGAGCCTCCTCGAGCGCGACTTCCCCGTGATGGGCACGCACGGCCGCCTCGTGCTGGCCGACCGCGCGCCCGGCGCCGCTCCCTCGGAGCGGCTGGAGCACGCGGCCGCCGAGGCGCGCGCGCTGCTCGCCGACCTCGAGCGCCGCTGGACGCGCTTCGACGCCGCCTCCGACCTGAACCTCCTCACCGGCGATCCGCGCGGCGAGATCCCGGCCCACGCCCACGTCCGCGCGCTGATCCGCGCGGGCGCCTGGGCGGGCCGCGTCTCCGGCGGGCTGGTGGACATGACCTTGGGCGCCCAGATCGCCCAGGTGGGATACGACGGACATTGGGCCGGTGAGACGGCGCCGCTGTCCCTGGCGCTGGCGGCCGCCCCGCCCCGGGCGGCCGCCTCGCCACATCCCGCCGCGCACTGGCAGGCGCTCGGCGTCGACCGCCGCGCCGGCACCATCCGCCGGCCGCCGGGCGTCGTGCTCGACAGCGGCGGGATCGGCAAGGGCCTGGCCGCCGACCTCGTGGCCGCGCGCCTCGTCGGCCTGCGCTTCGTCGTCGACGTCGGCGGCGACCTCGCCTTCGGCCACGGCGGCGGCGGGACCCACGCGGTCGCCGTCGTCCATCCGCTCACCGGCGACCCGGTCCACACCTTCCACCTCGGCGGCGGCGGGATCGCGACGTCCGGGATCCACCGCCGCCTCTGGCTCGACGCCGACGGCGCGCCGGCCCACCACGTCCTCGACCCGTTCACCGGCCGGCCCGCCTGGACCGGCCTGCTCGCCGCGACGGCCGTCGGGCGCAGCGCGCTGGAGGCCGAGGTGCTGGCCAAGACCGCGCTGCTGCGCGGGCCCCGCGGCGGGCGCTCGGTCCTCGCCGCGCTCGGCGGCGTGCTCGTCGCCGAGGACGGCTCGGCCGAGGTCGTCCCCGCCCTGCTGCGCACCGCGCGGCAGGCCGTCCGCGACCAGCTCGCCGCCGCCGCCACCGCCTAGCCGGAGCAAGGACATCATCATGCTCAACCCCTTCGACTACACGTGGTGGCTCGCCAGCCGGGCCGCCGGGATCGTCGGCTTCACGGCGCTCGGGATCGTCTCGATCCTCGGCCTCGTCTCCGCGCTGAAGCTCGTGGGGCCCGCGACCGCCGCGCGGATGCGCCCGTGGCACGAGCGCCTCGCGATCACCGGCCTCGTCGCGATCGCCGCGCACGGCCTGCTGCTGCTCGCCGACCCGTGGCTGCACCCGGGCGTCCTCGGCGTCCTCGTGCCGTTCACGATGGGCTACCGGCCGCTCTGGACCGGGCTCGGGATCATCGCCTTCTACTGCCTCGCGGCGTTCGGGCTGTCCTTCTACCAGCGCCGGCGCATCGGGACCCGCCGCTGGCGCTCGGCGCACCGCTTCGCCTCCGTCGCGTTCGTCCTCGGTGGGCTCCACGGCCTGATGGCCGGCACCGACGCCCGCAGCCCGCTCCTGCTCGGCCTCTTCCTCGCCTTCGGCGTGGTCGTCGGCGGCCTCGTCGCCGCCCGCGCCCTCGGCCTGCCGGCCAAGCGGTCCCGCCCGTCGGCCCGCCGCGCGCGGCCGACGGCCTCCATGGGCTGAGGCTCAGGCGACGGGCCGCGGGGGCGCCGTCCACGTCGCGACGGCCATCACGAGCGCGAGGCCCGGGTGGCGGTCGTCGGGGACGTCCTCGATCGTGACCACGAACGTCCCGCGGTGGCGCTCGGTCGGGACGTTGGCGCCGGTGACGATCAGCTCGACCTCCATCGGCGCGTCGTCGGCGACCCAGTGCATCACGTCGCGCCGCGCCGGCCACAGCGACAAGGCGGCGTGGGTGATGCCCGCCAGCGGGCCGAGCAGCTCCCGCGCGCCGCGCGTGGTGACGCCCGACGGCGTCCGCTTGTGCAGCAGGCCCTCCGGCGTGCCGAGGTTGCAGACGTAGACGCGGCGCCGATGGCCGGCCGGGAGCTGCATCGTGGCGCTGCCGCCCGTGCCATCCATCACGCCGCCGAGGTTGAGGTTCGACGCGAGCGCGTCCGCGTGCGTCATCGTGACGTAGACCTCCACGTCGCGAGCGGTGTCGCGGCCCGGCGCGTTCGCGATCTCGACGTAGAGGCCGGCGTCCCCGTCCTCGCGCTCGCCCTCGACGAAGAAGGACCGCGTGAGCTCCGGGCTGGAGATCGTGAGCAGCGGCCGGCTCCGGCGGGCGCGCAGGCGATCGCCGAAGAGCGCGACGAGCACGGCGGCGAACGTCCCGATCGCGGCGAACGCGGCGATGCCAAGGTTCGCGTAGTCGACCCAGTCCCGAGCGAGCGGCATCGCCGAAGCCAACCACGTGTTCCGGACCGCTGAGGCCGCGGGATCCGGCCCCTTGGACACCCCGCAAGAACGGGTGGTTGGTTCGATTAGGAACTGTTAGGACGCGTTAGCGGGAGGGCGGATTCACGCGCGCAGCGGGCAAGGTGCAGGGCATGACGCTTGTCGACGCACCGCCGACACATCCCACGAGCGAGGACGACGGGAACGGGGACACCCGCCCGTACGTCGTCATCGGCGGCGGTCCCGCCGGGCTCTCCGCCGGGTACCTCCTGGCGAAGGCCGGCCGCAAGGTCATCGTGCTCGAGGCCGAGGACCAGGTCGGTGGCCTGGCGAAGACGGTCGTCGATCCCGACGGCTACCGCTTCGACCTCGGCGGCCACCGGTTCTTCACCAAGAACCAGGAGGTCAACGACCTGTGGCTCGAGATCATGGGCGACGAGTTCCTGATGCGCCCACGCATGTCCCGCATCTTCTGGCGCGGCAAGTACCTCGACTACCCGCTCAAGGGCACCGACGTCATCAAGAAGCTCGGCCCGGTCGAGCTCGTCCGCTGCGGCATCTCCTACATGTGGGCCGCGGTCAAGCCGAAGGGCAAGGAGGAGACCTTCGAGGACTGGGTCTCCAACCGCTTCGGCAAGCGCCTCTTCAACCACTTCTTCAAGTCCTACACCGAGAAGGTCTGGGGCGTCTCCACGAAGGAGCTGCGCGCCGACTGGGCCGCCCAGCGGATCAAGAACCTCAACTTCTTCTCCGCCGCCAAGGCCGCGTTCTTCGGCAACAAGGACGACATCACGTCCTTGATCGACAAGTTCCAGTACCCCCGCTACGGCCCGGGCCAGATGTGGGAGATGATGACCAACCGCATCGAGGAGATGGGCGGCGAGGTGCGGCTCGAGTCGCCCGCGCAGCAGATCGACGTCGAGGACGGCCGCGTCGTGCGCATCCACACGCCGCAGGGGATCATCGAGCCGCGCGGCACGGTGTCCTCGCTGCCGCTGCGCCACATGGTCGGCCTGACCAGCCCGGACGCGCCGGCCGAGGTCAAGGACGCCGCGCAGGGCCTGCGCTACCGCGACTTCCTGACGGTCGCGCTGATCATCGACGGCCAGGACCTGTTCCCGGACAACTGGATCTACATCCACGAGCCCGACGTCCGCGTCGGCCGCATCCAGAACTACCGCTCCTGGTCGCCGTGGATGGTCCCGGACCCGGACACGGCGTGCGTCGGCCTCGAGTACTTCGCCTTCAAGGGCGACGACCTCTGGACGATGGACGACGACAAGCTCATCGAGCTGGCGAAGGTGGAGCTGCAGAAGCTCGGCCTCGCGGAGCCCGAGCAGGTCCGCCGCGGCTACGTCGTGCGCGTCCCGCTCGCCTACCCGATGTACGACGAGACCTACGCCGAGCGCGTCGAGGCCATCCGCGGCTGGCTCGACCCGCTGCAGGACTTCGTCCAGGTCGGCCGCAACGGCCTGCACCGCTACAACAACTCGGATCACTCGATGCTCTCGGCGATGCGCGCCGTGGACAACATCCTGCGCGACGAGGGCCACGACATCTGGGCCGTCAACGTCGAGTCCGTCTACCACGAGACGCAGACCGACGCCGACACCGAGCAGCCGTACGCGAAGCTGCCGAAGACGGTCTACGAGACCGAGGCGCTGGTCGCCGACTGAGCCCCGGGCGCGCGGCGCGGCCGCGCGCCAACGATGTTTGCGCACGTGCGCGGCGGGTACATCGCCGGTCGTGCGTGCAACGCGACGGGCCGCTGACCAGCGGCCCGTCGATCGTTAAGGGTTCGCCCGGACCGCGGCGAACCAGGCGCCGTCGAGCAGCGGCTCGCCCTCGCCGCCGAGCTCCTCGAGGAGCTGCGCCGCGGTCAGGAAGCGCTTGAAGACGCGGTGGTGGGAGCCGTCGTTGAGGACGCGCTCCTCCCAGCCCTCGGGCGGCTTGCCCGCGCGCGGGGCGGAGTCGATGACCACGAGCTCGCGGGCGACCCGCCGCGCCTCGGCGAGGAACGCGGCGCGCTCCTCGGGCACGAGGTGGCCGTAGAAGTGGCCGGTGAGGACGCGGTCGAAGGCGCCGTCGGCGAAGGGGAGGGCGAGCGCGTCGCCGACCAGCGCGACGCCGTCCGGGAGCCGCGCCTGCGCGGCCCGGACCATCGCCGGGCTCTGGTCCAGGCCGACGGCGAGCCCGCGCAGGTGGCGCGTGAGGAAGCCGGTGCCGCAGGCGACGTCGAGCGTGCGCGCGGGTGGGAGGGCGGCGACGATCGCCTGGAGCCGCGCGACCTCCTCGGCCCACCCCGGCCGCTCGCGGTCGGCGAAGCGGCCCTCGCCCTCGTACCACTCGTCGTACTCGCCGGCGCGGGCGTCGTAGTAGGCGTGGGTGGCGGCGTCGCGGGCGAAGGACATCGCCCGGGGAGGTTACGCGTGGCCGACGAGGACGCCGACCACGGAGACCAGGACGCCGCCGAGCGTGACCTGGACGAGCGAGACGCGGAGCGCGACGTCCATGAAGTGCTTGCGCACGAGGGCGATCGCGACGAGCTCGCAGGCGACGACGACGTAGGCGACGACCAGCGCGGTCGTGACGTCCCCGATCAGGAACGGCAGCGCGTGGAAGGTGCCGCCGAGGAACGTGGCGCCGCCGGTGATGACCCCGCGCGAGAGCGAGCTGCCGCGGCCGGTGACCGAGCCGTCGTCGGAGAGGCCCTCGGAGAGCCCCATCGAGATCGCGGCGCCGAGCGCGCTGGCGAGGCCCACCAGCAGCGCGGCGCGCGAGCCGGCGAGGTAGGCGGCGGCGAAGATCGGCGCGAGCGTCGAGATCGTGCCGTCGATGAGCCCCACCAGCCCGGGCTGGATGCGCTGCAGGACGAGCCGCCGGTGGGCGGCGTCGCGGCCCGCGGCGGCAGGGAGGTGGACGGCGGTCTCGCTCACACCGTCGATAATACAAGCCATTTAAGATAAGGATGCCCTAACATGTGCGAGGAGCTATGAAGGGCACCCGAACAGTCGACGAGTCCGCCGCCGAGGAGCGCCTCGTCGGCGCCCTGCGCGAGCGCGGCCAGCGCGTCACCTCGCAGCGGCTCGTCATCGGCCGGCTGCTGCGCGAGGGCGGCCGCCACGTGACCGCGGAGGAGGTGCTGCGCCGCGCGTCCGAGCAGCTGCCCGGCGTCTCGCTCCCGACGGTCTACGCGACGCTCGACCTGCTCTGCGAGCTGGGCGAGGCGCGGCGGGTGAGCGTCGGCGGGCCGGTGCTCTACGACCCGCGCGTGGGCGACCACGTGCACATGCGCTGCCTGGAATGCGGGGCGGTCGAGGATCTGGATGTCGACGTGGACGCGGCGCGCGCGCTGCGCGCAGCGCGGGCGGCGGGGTTCGAGGCGGCAGGGGCGGAAGTCGTGGTGGAGGGGCGGTGCGCGGCGTGCGCGGCGCGGAGCGCAGCGCGGGCCTGATGGCGCTCGGCGCCACAGACGCCCGCGCCTCGCCGCGCCCGCCCCTACATCCTCCGCGGCATCGACGGCGCCTCCGCCGGCGCGTCGCCCGCCGCGTCCTCGCTTCCCACGTCCTCGCCCTCGCCCGACCCGCGCGGCATCTCGATCGGCAGCGTCAGCACGAACCGCGCGCCGCCGCCCGGCGGCGCGGGCGCCAGCTCCAGCTCACCGTCCAGCCGCCGTGCCAGCTCGCGGCCGATCGCCAGCCCCAGCCCGAAGCCGCCCTCGCCGCCGGTCCGCGTCCCGCGCTGGAAGCGCTCGAAGATCAGGTCGCGCTCCTCCGCCGGCACGCCCGGCCCGCGGTCCACGACCTCGAGCGTCGCGCGGTCGCCGTGGTACTCGGCGGCCACGCGGATCGTCGCGCCCGCGGGCGAGAAGCGCAGCGCGTTGTCGATGAGGATCCGCGCCACGCGCGCGACCGCGCCCGGGTCGCCGGCCGCCCAGACCGGCCCCGTCGGCGGCACGACCTCCACGTCGACCGCGCGGTCGCGCGCCCGCAGCGCGAACTCCGCCGCGACCGCGCGGCACAGCTCGCCGACCTCGACCGGCTCGCGCCGCAGCTCGACGCCCGCGTCCAGCCGCGAGAGGTCCAGCAGCTCGGAGGCGAGGTTGGCGAGCCGCCGCAGCTGCTGCTGCCCGCCGCGCAGGACCGCGCCCGCCTCCTCGGCGTCGAGGTGGCCCGCGTCCAAGTCCTCCAACAACAGCTCCAAGTTCCCCGACAACGAGGTCAGCGGCGTCCGGAGCTCGTGCGAGGCCGTCGCCACGAACGCTCGCCGCGCCTCCTCCTGCCGCCGCAGCGCCTGCTGCATCGAGGCCAGGGCGCGCGCGAGGTCGCCGACCTCGTCCGCGCCGTGGTCCACCGGCGGCGGCGGCGCGTTGACGCCGTCGCGCGCCAGCGCGAGCGCGCTGCGCCGCAGCCTCCCGAGCCGCCGCGAGAGCCCGGTGGACAACGCGATCCCCAGCAGCAGCGCGACGCCGAGCCCGATCACCGCGGCGGTGAGGAACGCGGAGCGCACCGTGTCGACCGCGCTGCCGCCGGGCTCGGACTTGCGCACCACGAGGATCCGGAACTGCGCGTCGGCCGACAGGTCGCCGTTCGCGATCCCACGCGCGCTCGGCCGCAGCACGACCGCCACGCCCGGCCCGTCCTTCGACGCGCTCGACTGCGTCTGGTTGCTCACCACGACCTGGCGCAGGTCGCCCACGTTCGGGTCCGTGATCCCGCCCTCGGGGTAGAGGTTCGTCGGCGTCGCGTTGAAGAGCCCGACGCGCGCGTCGGCGCGCTGCGCGAGCGTCCGCAGGATCTCGCCGACGGTGAAGTCCACGGTCCCGCCGCTGCGCGCCAGCGCGGTCTGCAGCGCCGGGCGCGTCGCGCGCGAGACCGCCTCGACCGAGTCGCGGCTCTGGCGGTCCAGCCGCTGCTGCAGCGGCTGCAGGAGCGCAAGCGCCGCCACGCCCAGCGTCACCACGCTCGTCGCCAGCAGGGCCAGCAGCAAGCGGGTGCGCAGCGACATTCAGCGGTCCCGGAAGCGGTAGCCGGCGCCGCGCACCGTGAGGATCAGCTTCGGGTCCTGCGGGTGCTCCTCCAGCTTCTCGCGGAGATGCCGGATGTGGACGTCGATCGCGCGCGGGTCGCGGTAGGCGCTGTCGCCCCAGATCGCGCGCAGCAGCTCCTGGCGGTTCTGCAGCCGCCCCGGCTTGACCATCAGGCACTGCAGCAGCTCGAACTCCGCGAACGTCAGGCGCACCGGCTTGTCGTCGACCGAGACCTCGCGCTGGCGCTGGTCGAGGACGACGCCGGCGATCTCCAGCAGCCCGTCGTCGAGCAGGTGGCCGTGCGCGCGGCGGAGCACGGCGCGGATCCGCGAGCGCAGCTCGGCGAGCCCGAACGGCTTCGTGACGTAGTCGTCGGCGCCGGCCTCGAGGCCCTGCACCGCGTCCGCTTCGGAGTCCAGCGCGGTGAGCATGATCACGGGCGTCACGTTGCGCCGCGCGCGCAGCGCCCGCGCCACGTCGTAGCCCGTCGGGCCCGGCCCGAGCGCGACGTCGAGCAGGATCACGTCGAACTGCCCGCGGCCCGCCTCCTCCAGCGCGCCGTGCCCGTCGGCCACGGCCGTGATGCGGTGACCCTCGCGCTCGAAGGAGCGCGTGAGCATGTTGCGGAGGGCGTCGTCGTCGTCGACGACCAGGATGTCCAGCGCGGACCCGGGCGGCATCGACCCCGGAGGCTACGCGACGCGCGCGGCGCGCCGGGCCGCGGCGGCGCTGCGGAGCTGCTCGTGCTCGACCTGGCGCTTGAGCTGCTGCAGCGAGCGGCGCAGGTGGCCGCGCACGGTCGGCGCCGCCACGTGCTCGGCGAGCCAGCCGAAGATCCCGGAGCCCGCCACGCCGTAGGAGAGCCGCAGCTCGACCCGCGTCACGGGCGTCCGGCCGCCGCGCGAGCGCTCGCGCAGGCGCCAGCGGCCGCGCTGGTCGATGCCCACGACCGACACCCACGCCATGTCGCGCCCGGCGTCGTGCTCGACCACCTCGACGAGCCCGCCGACCTCGGCCGACCCGACGTGCATGAGCATCCGGTAGCGCGCGCCGAGCCCGGCGGCCTGCCCGCCGACGACCTCCCAGCGCGTGATCCCGGACATGAAGTGCAGGTAGCGCGACGGGTCGTCCACGAACGCCCAGATCGCGGCGGCGGGCGCGTTGACGTCGATCTCGGCCCCGACGCGCATCTAGCCGATCACCGGCAGGCGCCGCTCGGAGGACAGCGCGTCGAGCGTGTCCTGCATCAGCCGCATGACGTGCGCGTGGACCTCGTCGACGTCGGGGTCCGGGCCGAACTCCTCGCGCAGCCGGATCGGCGGCAGCACCTCGACCACGATCTTCGACGGCAGCGGCAGGTGCCCCAGCAGGTCGCCGACGTTCAGGCCCCACGGCGCGGCGATCGAGATCGGCAGGACCTTCAGCCGGAACAGCTTGTCCAAGAACAACAACTTGGCCAGCCACTCGCCCTGGGAGAGGAAGAGCGCGGTCTCCTGGCCGCCGATCGCGACGACCGGGACCAGCGGCACGTCTTCCTCCAGCGCGAGCCGGACGTACCCCTTGCGCCCGCTGAACTCCACCCGCCCGCTCTGCCACGACGGCCGGTGGACCTCGATGTCGCCGCCCGGGTAGACGAGCACCGCGGCGCCGCTGCGCAGCGCCTTGCGCGCGTTCTCCGGCGAGGCGGCGACCGTCCCGTACTTGCGCAGGAAGCCGAGGCCCGGCATCGACAGCACCAGGTTGTGGGCGAGCTGGTGGAACGGGCGCTCGACGCCGAAGTACGCGTGGAAGGCGAGCGAGAAGACGGTGGTGTCGGGCGTGAGGTTGCCGCCCGAGTGGTTGCCGACCATCAGGACCGGGCCGGTGTCCGGGATGTTCCCGAGGCCCCGGACCTCGCCGCGGAAGTAGAGGCTCGCGAGCAGCCACATGCGCGGCAGCGTCTCGCGGATGTAGTCCGGATCGCGCTCGTCGAGGTCGGCGGGCGGGACGCGCTGCTGGACCTGCGCGGCGAGCCCGCGGAGCGCGCGGCCCAGGAGCGAGCCCTCGGGCGCCGGCGGGGAGGCGCGCACCTCGCCGTCGGCGCGCGGGTCCTCCATCCCGGCGGGCGGCGCGCCGTTGAGCTGCGGGCCTGCGGCCATGCCAGCCAGCGTACCCCGGAACCCGCCTAGGCAGCGCGCGCGAAGCGGCGCGGGCCGAGCGCCTCGGACTGCGCGAAGAGCCGCCGCAGCATGCCCGCGGTCTGCTCCGGCCGCTCGACCTGCGGGACGTGCCCGCAGCCGTCGAGCACGATCTGCTCGGCGCGCGGCAGCGCCTCGGCCACGTGGTGGCGCAGGCCGGCGGGGATCAGCTTGTCGTGCGTGCCCCAGACGAAGAGCGCCGGCGGCTTCAGCCCGGCGAGCCGCGGGTAGAAGCCGCCGTCGCCGAAGGGCTCGTCGAGGTAGATGTTCCGCGCCGAGGCGTAGAAGGCGACGCGGGCGCCGGCGCTGCCGTAGTGGCGCTGGAACTCGTCGACGACGATGTCGGCGACGCTCGGGTCTAGCGCGTCCGGATCGCAGAACATCGACCACAGCTGGCGCTCGACCATCCCGCGCCGGAGCTTGTGGGGCAGCAGGCCGAGCTCGGGGCGCAGGAGCCGGACGAGCGGGTGGAAGTCGCGCTTGACGAACGCGACGGCGGGACACAGCGCGGCGATCGAGCGGACGCGCTCGGGCGCGGTGAGCCCCATCTCCAGGACGATGCGGCCGCCCATCGAGTTGCCGACGAGATGGGCGGAGGCGATGCCGAGCGCGTCCATCACGCCGAGGACCGACTCGGCGAACCACGGCGCCGAGTACGGCGCGGTCGGCGGCTTGGACGAGCCGCCGAAGCCGGGCAGGTCGAGCGCGTGGACGCGGTAGCCCGCGGCGGCCAGCAGCGCCGCGCAGTCGAAGAACGAGGACTTGGCCGCGCCGAGGCCGTGGATCAGCAGGACGTCGGGGCCGGCGCCGAGCGACAGGGTGGAGACGCGGCGGCCGCGGAGCTGGACGTCGCGCACCTCCATCAGCGGGTCGCGCCCGTCCGGCAGCCGGAAGAGGGACTCGAAGCGGACCGCGTTGTCGAGCTCCCCGCGCGCGTAGAGGGAGCGCTCCCGGAACGCCTCGACCGCGCTCAGCTCCCCGGCGCGCAGGCGCAGCCAGGTCGTGGCGTCGGTCCCGATGACGACGTCGGCGGCGCGCGCGGAGATCCCCTTCCGCACGCGCGCGCCGTGCTCCGTGCATCGCACCTCGAACGTGTGGCCGAGATCGCCGAGGCGGACGTGGTAGGTGACGTCGAAGCCCGCCGGCGCCCCGAGGTACCGCTCCGGAAGCGTCCGGAAGCCCTCCTCCACGAGGGCCAGCGACGGTTCTTGCAGACGGAGTGCGGACATCGGCGGGAGCGGCAGACTACGGCTTGCCCGGATGCGAAGTGGATCAACCATGTGTCCATTCCGCTTGCGTCGGGATTCCGCATCCGGGATGGAAGCCCTGCCCGGATAGGCTGCGGGACGTGCCCGAGATCCTGCTCCATGACACCCGCAGCGGCGAGAATCGCCCGCTCGTTGCGCGCGATCCCGGCAACAAGGTCGGCATCTACGCCTGCGGGCCGACCGTCTACAACCGCATCCACGTCGGCAACGCGCGGCCGTACGTCGTCTTCTCCTGGCTGAAGCGCTTCCTCGCGCACGAGGGCTACGACGTCACGTTCGTCGCGAACGTCACCGACGTCAACGACAAGATCTACGACGCCGCGCGCGAGCGTGGGATCGGCTCCGAGGAGCTCGCGCGCGAGATGACCGCGCACTACGTGGCCGACACGGACGCGCTCGGCCTGCCGCGGCCCGACCACGAGCCGCTGGCGTCGGAGACGATCGACGGGATCGTCGACCTCATCCAGGCGCTGATCGATCGCGACGCCGCGTACGCCGTCGACGGCGACGTCTACTTCCGGGTCCGCTCCGACGCCGACTACGGCGTGCTCTCGCACCGCCACCTCGACGACCTCGACCAGGGCGAGGGCGTCGAGGGCGCCGACCGCAAGGAGGACCCGCTCGACTTCGCGCTCTGGAAGGCGCAGAAGGAGGGCGAGGACACGGCGTGGGACGCGCCCTGGGGCCGCGGCCGCCCGGGCTGGCACATCGAGTGCTCGGCGATGGCCGAGGACCTGCTGGGCGTGGGCTTCGAGGTCCACGGGGGCGGCTCGGACCTCGTCTTCCCCCACCACGAGAACGAGGCCGCGCAGACCCGCATGGGCCGCGGCGCCGAGCTCGCGCAGATCTGGATGCACAACGGCATGCTCGAGATGCGCGGCGAGAAGATGGCCAAGTCGGTCGGCAACATCTCGCTGCTGCCCGAGGTCATCGAGCGGTGGGGGCGCGAGACCGTCCTGCTGTTCTTCGCCACGGGGCACTACCGGCAGCCGATCGTCTTCGCCGAGGAGACGCTGCAGTCGGCCTCGGCGCGCCTGGCCCGGATCCGCGAGGCCGCGCGGCGGCTGGTCGACGGGCCCTCGCCGCCCGAGCTGCGCGAGCACCGCGACGCCTTCTTCGCCGCGCTGGCCGACGACTTCAACACCTCGCGCGCGCTCGCGCCGCTGGCCGCGTGGGTGAGCGAGGCGAACCGGCGCGAGGGCGTGGGCCGCGACGACCTGGTGGAGATGCTCGACGTCTTCGGCCTGGCCGACGTGGCGCGCGGCGGCGCGGCCGCCGGCGGCGACGGGCCGGACGCGGACGCGCTGGCGCTGCTCGCCGCCCGCAACGCGGCGCGCGACGCCAAGGACTGGGCGGAGGCCGACCGCCTCCGCGACGCGCTCCGCGAGGCCGGCTGGTCGGTCCGCGACGGCCCCGACGGCCCCGAGCTGGTGTCGGCATGAGCCCGCGCAACGAAGGACGGGGCGGCGGGCGCGGCCCGCGCGGCGGGCGCAGCAAGGGCGGCGGGCGCGACGAGGACGACGCGCCGCGTCCGCGCAAGCCGAAGCCGCCGCGCGACCGCGACCGGCCCAAGCCCCGCACGCCGGGGCGCGGCAAGCCCGTGCCGCGCGGGGCGGAGGCGACCTCGGGCGCCAGCGCCCCGCCCGCGCACGAGCCGCGCAAGCCCGACCGCGACCGCGAGCACGTCGAGCACCTCTACGGCCGCAACCCGGTCTTCGAGGCCCTGCGCGCGGGCCGGCGCGAGATCAAGCGCATCTGGGCGACCGCGGGCGCGGCGAAGGAGCCGTGGCTCGAGGGGGTCCTGCTCGAGCCCGCCGACGGCGACTGGCTGACCCAGCGCTGCGGCAGCGACGCCCATCAGGGCCTCGTCGCCGACGTCGGCCCCTACCCGTACGCGGATCCCGCCGCGCTGCTCACCGGCCCGGCGCCGCTGATCGTCGCGCTCGACGAGATCCAGGACCCGCAGAACCTCGGGGCGATCGCGCGCAGCGCGGAGGCCGCGGGCGCGAGCGGGATCGTCATCCCGAACCGCCGCAGCGCCGAGGTCACCGCCGCGGCGGCCAAGGCGTCGGCGGGCGCGGTCGAGCATCTGAAGATCGCGCAGGTCCGCAACCTCGCCGACTACCTCGGCGAGGCCAAGGGCGCGGGCTGCTGGGTCTACGGCGCGGCGGCCAAGGGCCGCCCGTACCGCGAGCCGGACTACACCGGCGGCGTCGTCCTGGTGATGGGCGCCGAGGGCTCCGGCCTGCGGCCGCGCGTGCAGGCGATGTGCGACGACGTGATCGCGCTGCCGATGCGCGGGCGCGTCGACTCGCTCAACGTCTCGGCCGCCGCCGCGGTGCTGCTCTACGGCGTGCTCGACGCAAGATCCGCTGCACGAGGTTGACGGCGCTCCATAACTGTGGGAGGGTCCGGCCTACATAACGGTCGACCAGAGGTTGAGGAACCTCAGGTCGAGAATTTCAGATGGCGCCAGGGGAGGAGTGCGCCACTGAGCAATTTCCCCTGCATTGATGCAGGAAAGGATCGCTCGTGGCTCGTCTCTCCTTCAACCCTCAAGGCCAGGTTCAGGTCGATGATGGGTACCTGATCGCCCTGGCCAAGCAGGGCGACCCGATCGCGTACGACCGGATCGTGCGCCGCTACTACGGCTTCGTCCGGCTCAAGGCGTCGTCCTACTTCCTGGCCGGCGGCGACGCCGACGACCTGATCCAGGAGGGCCTCGTCGGCCTCTACAAGGCCGTCCGCGACTACCGCACCGACCGCGAGTCGAGCTTCCGCAACTTCGCGGAGCTCTGCATCACGCGGCAGATCATCACCGCGGTCAAGACCGCGACGCGCAACAAGCACACGCCGCTGAACCAGTACGTCTCCTTCTCGGCGACGCCCGCCTCCGCGCAGGACGGCGAGCCGACGCTCGACGAGGTCATCCCGGGCTCGCCCGTGCACGACCCGGTCAACCAGGTCATCAGCTCCGAGGAGCTGCAGTCGCTCGTCGCCTGCCTCTCGACGGCGCTGAGCGAGCTGGAGTCCCGCGTCCTCTCGCTCTACCTCGACGGCTACAGCTACGAGCAGGTCGGCGAGCGCCTGGGCTGCGACACCAAGACGGTCGACAACGCGCTGCAGCGCGTCAAGCGCAAGGTGGGCGTCCACCTCACCTCGCGCAACGTCATGCTCTAATCCACGCTCGTGATCCTCGGCAGCTTCTCCCTCGTCCTCGGCATCGTGGTCGGCGTCATCGTCGTCCTGGCGGTGCTGCTGTTCGCGGGCGGCCTCTACGCGAGCGGGCGCCGCCGCGACAAGCTGGCGGGGAGCCTGAAGGCGCGGATCGAGGCGGCCGACGCGGAGCTGGCCGCGGCCCGCGCGCAGGACAAGGGCTGGGAGCGCGCGACGATCGAGGCGGCCGCGCGCGCGGCGGTCGGCGCCGACGTCCGCAGCCTCCACCTCGTGCAGGTCGTCGACAAGCCCGGCACCGACGCCGACCAGGCGGTCTTCCGCGTGGTGGGCGCCGACGGCGCCGAGTCGACGCTGACGCTCGGGCGCCGCGACGGCGCCTGGGTCGCGCTCTAGCGGCCGACGAGCCCGACGAGCAGCGCGCGCAGGACGGCGCGCAGCTCCGCGCCGCGCAGCGGCGCGTGGCCCGAGGCCATGAGGCGCAGCCGCAGGCCGTCGATCGCGCAGACGAGCAGGATCCCCGAGGTCTCGACGTCGCGCGCGCCGAGGGCGCGCATCGCGGTCTCCGCGAGGTCGTCGGTCCCGTCCTTCCACGCGGCGAGGATGTCGCGCGCCGCCGGGCGGCGGGCCGCCTCGAGCTGCAGCTGGTACTGGGCGAGCATCGCGACGCGGCCCGCGGGCGTGAGCTGCTCCTCGATCCAGTCGGCGAGCGCGGCGGTCGTGGCCTCGAGGTCGGCGGCGCCGGCGCCGAGGGCGACGCGGCGCTCGCGCAGGCGCTCGATCTCGCGCTCGGCGAGCGTGCGCAGCGCCTCGTCGATCAGCTCGTCCTTGGAGCGGAAGTAGTAGCTCGTCGAGGCGGCGGGGACGCCGGCGGCGGCGGCGACCGCGCGGTGGGTCACGGCGTCGAGGCCCTGGTCGCCGATCAGGTGGATGGCGGCCTCGAGCAGCTCCGCGCGGCGAAGCTCCCCGCGGGGGTCGCGCCGCCCGCGCGTCGGCGCGCGGGTCGCAGTGGGCGGGCCGGCCATGCGGGCACCGTACCGGAGAGCTGGTCAGATGTCTTGGACAGTTGTCCAGGTCGTGTGTAGGATCGCGTCGCTCCACATGACGCCGGACCCGCTCGACCCGTTCGACCCCACACTCGGCCGCCGCCGCTTCCTGCAAGTCGGCGCTGCGGGTGCCTTCCTGTGCACGATCGGCGGCGAGCGGATCTCCGTCGCCAAGCGCGGCGACGCCGCCAAGGCCGACGCCGCCGCGGCGAAGGTCGCGCGCCCCACGGCGCTGACCGCGGCGACCAAGGCCAAGAAGCCCGTCGAGGCGACCGAGCTGCAGACCTACGTCACGCCCTCGCCGCAGCCCGGCGGCCGCGTGGTCGAGCACTGGATCCAGGCGACGACCGTGCGCTGGACGATCGTGCCGAGCAAGCGCGACGACTGGCACGACATGGCGATCGGCGGGAGCACCACGTTCACCGCGACCGTCTACCAGGAGATGACCGAGGGCTTCGCCGCCGCGCTCGGCCCGGCCGCGATCCCGGGGCCGACGCTGCACGCCGAGGTCGGCGACACGCTGGTGGTGCACTTCCGCAACGCCCTCACCGGCAAGCTCGCCCAGCCGGTGACGATGCACCCGCACGGCGTGAAGTACAACCCGGAGTACGACGGGGTCTACCTCGGCGAGTACACCCGCGCCGGCGGCTTCATCTCGCCCGGCGAGGAGTTCAAGTACACCTGGGAGTGCGTCCCCGAGAGCGTCGGCGCCTGGCCGTACCACGACCACGGGCCGAACCACACGCTCAACACGTTCCGCGGGATGTTCGGCTCGATCGTGGTCCGCGAGAAGGGCGCGACGGTCCCGGCCGTCGAGCAGTCGCTCTTCCTGCACCAGCTGCAGCCGCCGGTCACCGGCCTGAGCCGCTCCTACCAGTGCATCAACGGCCGCGCCTACGCCGGCAACACGCCCACCCTGCGCGGGAAGGTCGGTCAGGAGATCGCCTTCCACGTCTTCGGGATGGACAACAACTTCCATGACTTCCACATCCACGGCCACCGCTGGAAGGACGATGCCGGAGGCTTCGTCGACACGCCCTCCGTGGGTCCCAACGAGACCACGTCGGTGCGCTTCGTCGAGGACAACCCCGGCCGGTGGCTCTACCACTGCCACGTCTTCGCCCATCAGGACATGGGCATGGCGGGCTGGTACCTCGTCGAGTAGGAGGAGTACGCACGTGTCCCATCGCAGGTCCATCGTCATCTCAGCCGCCGCCACCGTCGTGGCCGCGCTCGCCATCGCCCCGGTCGCCGGGGCGGTCGACTACCCACCGCCGTCCAACCCGAAGGGCGCCGGCACCGCCAAGCCCAAGGGCCCGCTGCAGCACCTGAAGGTCTGCAAGGACAAGAAGTCCTGCTTCCCCACGATCCAGGCCGCCGTCAACAAGGCGAAGCCGGGCGCGACGATCAACGTCGCCAACGGCACCTACAAGGAAGCCGTCGTCATCAGCGGCTCGAGCAAGCGCTACATCAAGCTCATCGGCAACCCCAAGGACCCGAGCAAGGTCGTCCTGGAGGCCAACGGCTCCAAGTCGAAGGCCAACGGCGTGTGGGTCAAGGACGCCGTCCACGTGACGGTGAACGGCTTCACCGCCCAGCACTACAAGTCCAACGGCTTCTTCGCGCTGCGCGCCGACAACTACACCTTCACCAACCTGAAGGCCTTCCTCGTCGGCATCTACGGCATCTACGCGTTCCACACCGTGGGCGGGTCGATGACGGACTCCGAGGCCGCCTGGAACAGCGACTCCGGCTTCTACATCGGCGAGACGCCGCCGCAGGCCAAGCCGGTCCGCTCGATCGTCAAGAACATCACCTCGTACGGCAACGTGCTCGGCTGGTCGGGCACGAACATGCGCTACGTGACGATCTCGAAGTCGAAGTTCTACAACAACGGCACGGGTGTCGTCCCGAACGCCCTCAGCTCGGAGAAGTACGCGCCGGCCGAGGACAACGTCATCACCGACAACGACATCTTCTGGAACAACTTCAACTACTACGCGGGCGCGCCGTTCAAGGTCCGCCCGCCGGCCGGTGACTCCACGGCCTACCCGGTGGGCGTGGGCGCGCTGCTGTTCGGCGGCCGCAACAACCGGATCGACAACAACCGCATCTACGGCAACTGGCTCGTGGGCGCCGGCATGGTCGAGCAGTTCCTGCTCAAGGCCAAGCAGCCGGAGAACTCCGAGCTGGTCGGCAACCAGATCACCAACAACCAGATGGGCCTCAACGGGACCGACCTGAACGGCCGCGACATCGGCTACGACGGCAACGGCTCGGGCAACTGCATCAGCAACAACGCCGGCATGGCGGTCACGGTCCCGGCCGACGCCTCGACGTTCGCCGCGTGCCCGTTCACGGCGCCCAACGCGTTCTCGGGGGACGTCCAGACCGAGCTCGTCAACTGGGCCGTCGACGGCACGCACGAGGCGTTCCTGGTGAAGAACGCGCACGTCGCCCAGGCGGGCATCGTCCCGCTCGAGCACTACGCGGACTACACGGGGACCAAGATCAAGTGACGGGCCGCAAGGCCACCCTGGCGCTCATCGGGGCCGCGGCGTTCGCCGCGGCCCCCGGGCTCGCCCTGGCGGCGAGCACGACGGGCAAGACGCGGAAGGTGTCGGTCAACGACAACTACTACGGGCCGTCGAAGCTGACGGTGCACGTGGGCGACACGGTCGACTGGACCTGGAGCGAGGACGCGACCGACGAGCACGACGTCGACGTGAAGTCCGCGCCCAAGGGCGTCAAGAAGTTCCAGTCCGACCCGCTGTCGGCGGGCGAGTCGTTCAAGCGCAAGCTGACCAAGCCCGGCACCTACAAGATCATCTGCACCTTCCACGAGGAGGAGATGAAGATGACGATCACGGTGAAGAAGAAGCCGTAGGGTCCTCGGCCCATGGCCGACGAAGGACTGCGCTGCTTCGGCGCCGACGATCCGCTGTACCGCGCCTACCACGACGACGAGTGGGGGCGCCCGGTCCTCGACGAGCGCGGGCTGTTCGAGCGCCTCTCGCTGGAGGCGTTCCAGTCCGGGCTCGCGTGGATCACGATCCTGCGCAAGCGCGAGGGCTTCCGGGCGGCGTTCGCGAACTTCGACCCGGAGCGGGTCGCGGCGTTCGGCGCCGACGACTTCGACCGGCTGATGGCGGACGCCGGGATCGTCCGCAACCGGCTGAAGATCGAGGCGACGATCGCGAACGCGCGGGCGGTCCTCGGGCTGCGCGACGCGGGGACCTCGCTGCCCGAGCTGGTGTGGTCGTTCCGGCCGGACGTCGCGCGGCCCGCGCCCTCCGGCTGGGGCGAGGTCCCGGCGATCACCGACGAGTCGAAGGCGCTGGCGAAGGCGCTCAAGCGCGAGGGGTTCCGGTTCGTCGGGCCGACCACGGCGTACGCGGGGATGCAGGCCTGCGGGCTGGTCAACGACCACCTCGCGGGGTGCGTCTCGCGGGTCGCGACCGAGGCGGCGCAGGCCGCCGTCCGCTCGCCCGCGGACGCGATCTGACGCCCGGCTGTTGGATCGCGGCCCCGGTGTCGATACGGTGGGGGAGCACATGAAGCACATGCACCGCACTCCTTCCCTTCCGTTCGGGCCCGAGCCCGGACCGCCGACGCCCATGCGGGCGCGGCACTTCGGACCGTCGGGCGCTCACGCCCGGCACCTGCACTAGGGGGATCGGCGCACATGGCCCCCGTGCAGGTCGCGGGGGCCCGGCGGGGCAAGACCCCGCAGTGGACCCCCGAGTCCGTCATCACCGAGATCCAGCACTTCGTCGAGGCGCATGGCGAGGTCCCGCGCCTGGCGGACCTCAACCCCGGCCAGGCGAAGATCACCGGCCAGGTCTGGCGGATCGACCGCTACCGCGCGGGCTGCCCGATCTGCGGGTCCGCGTACCCGTCGGCGAACGCCGCCCGCCGCTGCTTCGACGGCTCGCTAGAGCGCGCGATCCGCGCCGCGGGCTTCGAGCCCGCCAAGCGCGGCCCGCGCCGCCGCACGGACGTCGACCTCTCCGAGCGCGCGACCGCGCGGCTGGAGCACGACGCCCGCGTCGCGGTCGACGCCGCGCTGGCCCGCGCGGCCGCCGCCGAGACGCGCGCCGAGCGGCTGCAGACGCAGCTCGACCGCGCCCGGGCGCGCGCCGCCGTCCCGGCGAAGGTCAAGACGAAGATCGTGCGCGAGCGCGTGACGGACGCCGCCGCGCTGGCGCGCGTCGGCCGCGCCCGCGAGGCCGCCGAGACGCGCGCCGCCGCGCTGAAGTCCGAGCTGGCCGAGGCGCGGATGGACGCGGCCGAGGCACGGCGCACCGCCGTCAAGCTCGCCTCGCGCCTGGAGCGCGCCGAGGCGACGGTCACCGAGGCGCGCGCGCAGAAGCGCGGCGTCGGGGCCGAGCTGGCCGACGCGCAGGCGGCGACCGAGCGCGCCGAGGCGCGCGCGGCGGACGCCGAGCGGCGCCTGGAGGATCTCGCGCGCACCGCGGTCCGGGTCGAGCGCGTCGTCGAGGCGCCGCCGGAGCAGCTCGTCGTGGACGAGGCGCTGGCGCGCGCGGCGGCGGCCGAGTCCGCCGCGGCGCGGGCCGAGGCGCGCGCGGCGCGGGCCGAGCGCGACTACAACGAGGTCGCGGTCGCGGCCACGGGCGCGGCGCGCAAGCTGACGTCCTCCGAGCTCGAGGCGCTGCGCTCCGACGGCCCCGCCGGTCCGGCGCTGCTGGCCGACGCGCTGAAGGCGCTCGCGGTCGCGCGGCGGACGGACAACCGGCTGAAGCTGGAAGAGGCGCTGGCCTCCGTGGCGTCCGCCGCGGTCACGTGGCGCGACCGGCTCTAGGGCGCCCGGCGGCCAGCAGCGCGACGAGCGTCGCGGCGACGGCCGCCGGATCGTCGACGAGCTGGCGGTGCGTGAAGCGCACGACGCGGTAGCCGGCGGCGCTCAGCGCCTGGTCCCGCGCCCGGTCCTCCTCGAACGCGGCGCGCGTGCGGTGGCTCGCCCAGCCGTCGGTCTCGACGACGAGCCCCGCGGCGGGCCAGAGGAAGTCGACGCGGAAGCCGAGCGGGCGGGCGTTGACGGCGGGGTGGGGGAGGCGATGCGCGTCGCAGAGCGCGCGGAAGCGGATCTCGAGGTCGCTGAGGGTCAGCGTCAGGCCGCGCCGCCGCGCGGCGTCGAGCAGCGCCGCGAGCGCCCGGCGGCCAGGATGCCGCGGATGCGCGGCGAGCACCGCGCGAAGCGCGACGAGGTCGAAGCGCTCCAGGACCTCCGCCTGCTTCAACGCCGCCTCGACGTGGTGCGGCGAGAGGACGCCGGCGAGGTCGAGGAGGGTGCGGGCGGGCGTGGTGATGGGGAGCAGGCCGAGGCGCGCGGTCTCGACCGGTCGCGTCGTCAGATGCGGCCGCGTCCCCTCGCGCCGCGTGGCCGATCGCGCGCGCACCGTGATGTCGAGGACGCCGCCGCCACCGCCGCGCAGGCCCCAGGCGGCCGCGGCGCTGCGGTGGCTGAGCGACGCGCGATCGCCGTACGCCCACACCGCCGCGACCCGCCGCCCCGTGGGGCTGAGCCGGTCGTGGCCCACCGCGTAGACGCAGCGATGCACGTCGACGAGCCGCTGCGACGCGCGCCGATGCGTGATCGCGCGCTGCGTGAGCCCCAACGCGCGCAGCTGCGCGTGCGTCACGACCCCCTCCTGCCGCGCGGCGAGCGCCGCGATCTGCCGATCGATCTCGAGAAAAGGACCCATGAGGTCCTTAGGTCGAGACGGACCGAAGTTCGCCCCCCTCGGGGGGGGGGGGGGGGGGCGGCGCCCGCGCGCCTGCGGCGCGGCGGCGCCCAGGCCGGGAAGGGGACTCGAACCCCTGACCTACTGATTACAAATCAGTTGCTCTACCAGCTGAGCTACCCCGGCGCGGGGCGGGAGTCTAGGCGGCGCCCGTGATGGCGTGCTCGATGTTGCCGTGGCCGTTCGTGGACACGACGTGCTCGTAGCTCGGCAGGTCCTCGTCGGGCTCGTCGTTGAGCCGGCGCTCGAGCTCGCCGAGGACGAGGCCGAACAGCGCGTGCCGCCAGGTCGCCTGGGCGAAGGCGCGCGCGGAGGTCCCGAGCGTGGGCAGCTCGTCCCGGGCGGGGTGGACGCGGTCGGTCACCAGCACGAGCGGCCAGGACAGGACGTGCTCGCCGAGCCCGGCGGCGGGGCCGCGCGCCCACGAGGGCAGCGGGGCGCGCCGGGCGACGGTCGCGTAGGCGGCGCCGAACGCCGCGCCGTTGGCGAGGTGGAGCGCCAGGCCGACGACGGGCCACGCCCGCCCGCGCGTCACGGCCTTCCCCAGCAGCTCGGTGTCGTCGTACTTCACGCCGAAGACCTTCATGTCGAGCGGCTGCTGCGCCGCCCACACGCCGGCGGCGAGCGCTCCGGCGAGGGCTCCGCGGGCGGTACGGGCACGGTCGATGGCCATCCCGGCACTGTAACCCGCGTCCCCCGTGAGGTGTACGCCAAGTGATGGAGAGCAACCGCCACCTCGCCCGCGCGCGCAACAAGGGCGTCAACCCGTTCGTCTACTGGATCGTCCGGGCGCTGTTCCAGCCGTTCTTCCACATCTACTTCCGGATGTCGCGGATCGGGCGCGAGCACATCCCGGTCGACGGCCCCGTCATCTTCGCCGCGAACCACCGCTCGTTCCTCGACCCGTTCGTGATCGCGTGCATGTCGCGCCGGCCGCTCTACTACGTGGCCAAGAAGGAGCTCTTCGCGCACCGCCTCACCGCGTGGTTCCTCAACAGCCTCGGCGCGTTCCCGATCGACCGCGGCGCCGCCGACGCCGACGCGATGGGCACCGCCCGCGCGATCCTCGAGCGCGGCGACGCCGTCCTGATCTTCCCCGAGGGCACGCGGATCCGCCCCGGCACGCTGGGCTCGCCCAAGCGCGGCGTCGGCCGCCTGGCGCTGGAGACCGGCGCGCCCGTCATCCCCGTCGCCGTCATCGGCACCGAGAACATCCGCAAGGGCTGGCGCATCCGGCCGCACAAGGTCGCGATCCGCGCCGGCGCGCCGCTGCGCTTCCCGCTCGTCGACGCGCCCTCGCCGCAGCTCGCGCAGGCCGTCACCGAGCGCATCTGGCCCTGCGTGATGCTCCAGTGGGAGTGGCTCGGCGGGCTGCCGCCGATCCGCCGCGCGGCCGTCATCGGCGCGGGCTCGTGGGGCACCGGCCTCGCCGTCGCGCTGGCGCGCGCCGGCGTCGAGGTCGACCTCGGCACGCGCACCGCGGCCCAGGCGTCCACGCTCTCCACCACCCGCCGCAACGACCGCTACCTCCCCGGCGAGCTGCTGCCCGAGACCGTCAACGTCGTCCGCTGCGACGACCTCGAGCTCGGCCGCCACGACCTCGTCGTGCTCGCCGTCCCCGCCCGCTCGCTCCCGGACGTCATCGCGGCGCACGGGCCCGCGATCACCGCCCGGACCGGCCTGCTCGTCGCCTCCAAGGGCCTCGTCCCGCCGGTCGGCGCGCTCCCGAGCGTCTACGTCGCCGAGCGCTCCGCGGTCCGCGCGATCGCCGCCCTCGGCGGCCCGGCCCACGCCGCCGACGCGCTCGACCACGGCGCCGCGCTCGTCGTCGCCTCCGCCGACCGCGGCTTCGCCCGCCAGCTCGCCGACCTGCTCTCCAAGGCCGAGCTCTACGCCGAGACCTCGACCGACACCGTCGGCGTCGAGCTCGCCGGCGCCGCCAAGAACGCCGCCGCCCTCGCGGCCGCGACCGCCGGTCCCGCGGGCCCCAACGCCGTCGGCGCCGCGGCGGGCCGCGTCTTCGCCGAGGTCGACGCCTACGCCCGCACGCGCGGCGCCCACGCCGAGACGTTCGCCGGCCTCGCCGGCGCCGGCGACCTCGTCGCCACCGTCCTGGCCTCCGGATCGCGCAACCGCCGCGCCGGCGAGCTGCTCGCCGCGGGCACCGCGCCCGCCGACATCGAGGGCGCGCTCGGCCAGGCCGCCGAGTCCCTCGACGCCCTCCCGCTGCTCGTCCTCGCCCTGCGCGCCGGCGGCGTGGACGCGCCCGCCGTCTCCGGCCTCGCCGACGTCGTCGCGGGCCGCGTCGACGCCGGCGACTGGGCTGCCACGATCACCGCGCCGCCGCGCCGCGGCAAGCGGTTCGTCCGGGCCGCTTAGGCGGCGGATAGGCTCCAGTGCGTGGGGGACCCCGACAAGGCCAAGCTGGATGCGGACTTCTCGGACCTCTACCGGGCGCATCTGAAGGACGTCTACTCCTACGCGTACTACCGGGTGGGCAACCACCACGACGCCGAGGACCTGACGGAGCAGACGTTCCTGCAGGCCTACCGCCACTTCGAGCGGGCGGTGGCGGAGTCCGACGGGCGCCCGCTCCGGCCGTGGCTGATCCGGATCGCGCACAACCTCGCCGCGAACCTCTACCGGGACCGCTCGCGCAAGCCGCAGACGCCGATCGAGGACACCGACACGCTCCGCACGACCCACACCACGGAGGACCTGGTGGAGGGACGGGACGAGCTGGCGCGAATCCTGGAGGGTGTCAAGGAGCTCCCGGACGACCGCCGCGAGGCGCTGATCATGCGCTTCGCGCTGGGCATGGACAACCGCGAGATCGCGCGCGCCATGGGGCGGACCGACGGCGCGACCAAGGTCCTGCTGCACCGCGCCATCAAGCAGCTGGAAGAGATCGTCGCCACGAGGCAGAGCGGGTGAGCGTCCGATGAGCGAGACCTTCGGGGACTTCGAGGGTCTGCTGAAGCGGGCGCTGGCGCCGGTCGAGCCGCCCGAGGCGCTGTCCATGCGCCTCGAGTCGACGCTGACCGAGCTCACCGAGCTCGCCCACGACGAGCTCGAGAGCTGGGAGCTCTCGACGATGCGCGACCCGCGCAACTGGGTCCGCCCGGTCGCCGCCGTCGCGATCGGCACGACCGCGGGCGCCGCCCTCGTCGTCCTGCGCGTGCGCCAGCAGCACCGGCGCCGGACGGTCAAGGCGACCGACCCCCTGGACCTCGCCGAGCGGACGCTGCGCGCCGTCGCCGACGAGACCCGCAAGATCCTCGATCGATGAACGCTCCGGTTGTTGGCGCGACGGCGATGATCCGGTCCCCGACCGGCCGCGTAGGTACCAGCCGTGGCCGATACCCCCGCCTCAACCCGCATGAGCCTCGCTGACGAGGACCTCATGCAGCTCGTCCGCCAGGGCGACGCCCAGGCCTTCGAGGTCATCTACGAGCGGCACTGCACGGCGGCGTTCTCGCTCGCCTACCGGATGACCGGCCGCCGCGGCGCCGCCGAGGACGTGGTCCAGGAGGCCTTCCTGTCGCTGTGGCGCTCCGGCGCCCGCTACGACGCGACGCGCGGCAGCGTCCGGACGTGGGTGCTCGGCATCGTCCACCACCGCGCCATCGACGCCCTGCGGCGCAACCTGCGCCACGACACCCACCGCGCCTCCGACGAGGGCATCGAGGAGCGCTTCGAGGCCAAGGAGCGCACGGACCTCCAGGCCGCCCACCGCGAGGAGGCCGAGGAGGTCCGCACGGCGCTCGCGACGCTGCCCGACGAGCAGAGCAAGGCGATCGAGCTTGCATACTTCGGAGGCTTCTCGCATTCTGAGATCGCCACCATGTTGGAAACCCCCGTCGGCACCATCAAGGGACGCATCCGCCTCGGGCTCGAGAAGCTCCGGGGCCAGCTCGGCCAGTTCGCGGAGCTGACGGCATGAGCGACGACCGCATGCCCGACGACTGCCATCACCGCGACGACGCCGGCCCCTGGGTCCTGGACGCGCTCGCCGAGCAGGACGCCCAGGCCTTCGCGCTCCACCTCGAGACGTGCGCGATCTGCCGCGCCGAGGTCGCCGACCTCCAGGTCGTCGCCGACGTGCTGCCGATGGCCGCGCCGCAGGTCGTCCCGCCCCCCGCGCTCAAGAGCCGGATCATGGCCGTCGTGGAGTCCGAGGCGCAGCTCCTGCGCGCCGCGGGCCCCGAGGCCGATCGCCCGCCCGCGCCCGCCCGGGCCGAGCGCACGGGGATCCGCGCCTGGCTCGGCGACCGCCTGCGCCCGCTGCCCGTCGCGATCCTCGCCACGACGCTGCTCGCGCTCGGCGTGGTCGGCGGCGTCCTGCTCTCCGAGGGCGACAGCACCGACACGCACCCGGGCTTCGGGCCGAAGGGCTCCGAGGTCGCGCTGATCACCAAGGGCCAGCACGGCGAGCTCGACCTGCACGGCATGCCCGCGGCGCCCGCGGGCAAGGTCTACCAGGTGTGGCTCGTGAGCGGGAAGGGCAAGCCGCGTCCCACGCACACGCTCTTCAGCGTGCCGTCGGACGGCCGCGCCCGCGTCGAGATCCTGGAGTCGCTCAAGGGCGCCGACCGCGTGCTGGTGACGGCCGAGCCCTCCGGCGGCAGCCCGCAGCCGACGAGCAGCCCCGTCGTCGGCGCGACGGTCACCTAAGCCGGACCTGATCTCATCTTGATCGGCCGCTGCTAGCGTGCGGCGCCCACATGGCCACCTGCTACCGCCACCCCAACCGCGAGACGGGCGTCTCCTGCTCGAACTGCGGCCGGCCGATCTGCCCCGACTGCATGACGGCCACCTCGGTCGGCATGCGCTGCCCCGTCTGCGCGAAGCAGCGCACCAAGGTGCGCACCGCCGCGACGGTGATGGGGACCGACGAGCCGCGCGTGACGATCGCGATCATCGCGACCTGCGTCGTCCTCTTCCTCAGCTCCGGCGGCGGGATCGGCCTCAGCAGCTCGGGCAGCGGCTGGATCTACCAGCACTTCGCCCTCTACGGGCCGCTCGTCCACGACGGCGACTACTGGCGCCTGGTCACCAGCGGCTTCCTGCACAGCGGGATCTTCCACATCGGGTTCAACATGTACCTGCTGTGGATGCTCGGCCAGCAGCTGGAGCGGCTGCTCGGCTCGGCGCGCTTCGGGACGCTCTACTTCACCGCGCTGCTCTGCGGCTCCATGGGCGCGCTGATCCAGACGACGACGTCGGTCGTCGTCGGCGCCTCGGGCGCGGTCTTCGGGCTGATGGGCGTGCTCGCGGTCGAGCAGTGGCGGCGCGGCTACGACGCCTTCGGCGGCGGCCTCGGCGGGCTGATCCTCATCAACCTGGTCATCAGCTTCCTGCCTGGCTTCAACATCGCCTTCGGCGGCCACATCGGCGGCCTGGTCGGCGGGCTGCTGGCCGGCCTCGCCTTCCACGGGGCGGATCGCCTCAGGCAGCCGTGGCTCGGCTACGCGGCGTCCGTCGCGCTGTCGGCGATCGCGGTCGTCGTCTCGATCGCGATCTCGGGCGACCTGCACAACATCACGACGTAGTCGGGCGGCGCGGGGCCGGTAGGTTCCCGGCGTGCGCCGCCGCCTCCGCGTCCTGCTCCCCGTCGTCCTCGCGGTGCTCGCCGCCGGAGGCGCCGCCGCCGCGCCGTCCGCGAGCGCCGCGCCGGTCCTCGGCGTCAACGCCGCCGGGATCCCGTCGGGCCCGGCGCTCGACGAGGTGCTCGCCACGGGCGCGCGCGAGGTCCGGATGTTCCTGCTCTGGCGCGACCTCGAGCCCGCGGCCAAGGGGCGCCTGGACCCGGGCCTCGTCACGGCCTACGCCGACATCGTCGCGCGGCTCACCGCCGCGGGCGTGCGCGCGGACTTCGTCTTCACGACCTCGCCGCAGTGGGCCTCGGGCTCCGGCAACCAGAACACGCCGCCGCGCGACCCGGCCGACTACGCGGACGCGCTCGCGCGCTTCGCGGCGTCCCCGGGGATCGTGGGGCACGGCATCGCCTACGAGCTCTGGAACGAGGAGGACGCCGACGAGTGGTGGGCGTCGAAGGCCGACGCGGGCGCCTACGCGACGCTCGTCAAGGCGGCGGCGCCCGCGCTGCGGGCCGCCGACCCGAGCGCCGAGGTCGTCCTCGGCCCGACGACCGGCAGCGACTTCCCGTGGCTCGAGCAGCTCTACGCGCAGGGGATCCAGGGGAGCTTCGACGCGGTCGCCGCGCACCTCGACACCGGCTGCCTGGTCAACGGCCCGGCGACGTTCTTCCGCGACGGCGACGGGCGGATCTCGCAGTACGTCTTCCTCGGCGTGCGCGAGATGCTGGCGACGATGCGCGCCCACGGCGACGCCAAGCCGCTGCGCGTCACCGAGTACGGCTGGTCCTCGACGCAGTCCGCGAGCGGCGGCGGGCCCTCGTGCGAGCGCGGCGCCTCGACCGGGCTGAAGCCCTCGGGCGTCACGCCCGCCGACCAGGCGACGTTCCTGGCCCAGGGCTACCACTGCCTGGCGCAGGAGCCGGGCGTCGAGGCCGCGACGTGGTTCACGCTGCGCGACGCCCCGACCGCCGAGAGCCCGCTCGACGAGCTGCGCCACTACGGGCTGCTCACCACCGGCGGCGCGCACAAGCCGGCGTGGGACGTCTTCCATCAGATCGCGACCACCGGCGACACGCTGACCGGGCTGTGCGGGGACTTCACGGGCCCGGCGATCACCGTCGTGACGCCGAAGGTCGGCCAGTCCTACGCGGGCAGCCTGCTGATCTCCGCCTCGGCCCGGGACACCGGCGCGCCACGCCGGATCACCTTCGCCGCCGACGGCAAGACCATCCAGAACTTCGGCGACGGCCTGGCCAACGACAAGGTGGTGTCGCTGGACTGGCAGGGCGCGAAGGCGCTGTCGATCGGCACGCACACGATCACGGTCAGCGCGACCGACGCGCAGGGCAACCTCGCCAGCCAGGACGTCCAGGTCAGGAAGGTCAGCGCGACCGACCTGGTGGCCATCGGCCCGGCGAAGTTCACGCTCAAGGGCGTGAGCTGCAGCAGGGCCGCCAGCTGCGCGCTCTCCGGCCGGCTGCTCAGCCCGTCGGGCTCGCCGATGCCCGGCAAGGTCCAGATCCAGTGGCAGTGGCGGACCAAGGCCACCAAGAAGCGCAAGGCCGCGTGGAAGACCCTCCACAAGATCACGAAGCCCGCGGGCAAGCCCTTCACGGCACGCCAGAAGCTCAAGCGCTCCGGCAGCTGGCGCGTGCGCGTCCGCTACCTCGCGCCGAAGCCGCTGAAGGCGTCCTCGTCGCCGTGGGCGTACTTCAGCGTGAAGGTCCCGAAGCGGAAGTAGCCCTACAACATGACGCGGTGCACCCGCCCGGGCGCCTCGGGGACCCGGTCGGGGTGCAGCGCGTGGGCGAGCGTCTCGAGGCCGTCGACCAGGCGCGGGCCGGGGCGGCTGAAGTAGGCGGCGGCGTCGAGCGCGACGACCTCCTTGGCGCCGAGCGCGCGGAGCTCGTCGGTGTGCTGCTCGGCCTCGGCGAGCGCGCGCGGGCCGTCGTAGCCGCACGGGATGCAGACGACGACCTCGGGCTTGGCCGCCTTCAGCGCCTCCCACGGCAGCTGCTCGCTGTGCTCGCCGGCGAAGCCGAGGAGGTCGGTGCCGCCGGCGAGGTCGATGAGCTGCGGCGTCCAGTGGCCGGCGATGAAGACGGGGTCGAACCACTCGATCGCGATCGTGGGGCGGCGGCGGGCGCCGACGATCGCCTTGCGCACGACGTCGACGCGGGCGCGCTGGCGGGCGACGAGGTCGAGCGCGGCCTCGCTGCAGCGCGTCGCCTGCGCGAGCGTCCGGATGTCGCCCATCGTCTCGCCGAAGGTCTTGGGGTCGAGCGCGATGACGGCGGGGCAGGGGTCGAGCTTCTTGGCGGCGTCGCGGACCTCGTCGTAGGAGACCGCGCAGACCGGGCACAGCTCCTGGGTGACGATCAGGTCGGGCTCCAGCTCGGCGAGCTTCTCCTCGTCGAGGACGTAGATCGCCTCGCCCTTCTCCGTCAGCTCGCGGACGGCGGCGTCGATCTCGGCCGCGCTCAGGCCGGGTGGCAGGACGTCGCGCGTGATCCGGGGCACGTTCGCGGTCTCCGCCGGGTAGTCGCACTCGTGGGTGACCCCGACGACCTGCTCGCCGAGGCCGAGCGCGTAGAGCAACTCGGTAGCGTGGGGAACCAGGCTGACGATCCGCATCGGAGGCGAGGATATGACAGAGCTGCTGGCAGACCAGGACATCGACGAGCGCCTCGCGGCGCTCGAGCGGTGGCACCGCGACGGCGACGCCATCGTCCGCGACGTGGAGTACCAGGACTTCCCGGCCGCGATCGCCGCGCTCAACGCCGCCGCGATCGCCGCCGAGGAGGCCGGCCACCATCCCGACATCCTCGTCCACGGGTGGAACAAGCTGCGCTTCACGGTCACCAACCACAGCGCCGGCGGGCTCACGGAGGCCGACTTCGCGCTCGCCACCGCGATCGACGGTTTGCCGGGCGTCTAGCGACGCTGCTACGGTTGGGCGCGCAGTCGCTCCATGAACGACGACCCCTCTCGAAGTAGCGCCGGGCACGGACCCGGCCACCGCACGTGACCGCGCTGCTGCTTCTGGCCGTCGTGGCGCTGATCCTCGTCAACGGCTTCTTCGTCGCTGCCGAGTTCGGCCTCGTGCGCTCTCGCCGCTCCTCGCTGCAGGAGCTGGCCGAGGACGGCAACGCCGGCGCGCGCCGCGCGATGGAGCTGCACGACGACCTCAACCAGTACCTGTCGGCGTGCCAGTTCGGGATCACGCTCGCCTCGCTCGGCATCGGCTTCCTCGGCGAGCCCGCGATCGCGACGATCTTCGAGCCGGTCTTCGGGAGCTTCTCGCACGGCGTGAAGGTCGGCATCTCGGTGGCGATCGCGTACATCATCGTCACGGGCGTGCACGTGGTCGTCGGCGAGCAGGTGCCGAAGATCTACTCGATCATCCACCCGGACCGGATCGCGATCTTCGTCGCGCGCCCGCTGCGCGCGTTCAACATCGGGATGAAGCCCTTCATCTCGCTGCTGAACATGGTGGCCAATGCGATCCTGCGGCTGCTCCGGGTCGACCCCGAGGCGGCCTCCGAGGAGGGCGCGACGCCCGAGGAGCTGCGGATCCTGATCGGCCAGGCGCGCGCGGGCGGCAAGCTCGACGCGGGCGAGGCCGGGATGCTCAGCGGCGTCTTCCACCTGCACGAGCAGGAGGCGCGCCAGGTGATGACGCCGATCCCGGCGGTCGTCACCGTCGACCTGAGCGAGGACGTCGAGACCGCGCTGCGGCGCTGCATCTCCTCCGGCCACACGCGCCTGGTCGTCACCGAGGACGACAACCGCGACCGCGTCCGCGGCATCGTGCACTCCAACCGGCTCGCGCAGGCGCTGATGGCCGACGGGCCGCAGGCGTCGCTGGAGCCGCTCGTGCGCGAGGCGGTGATCGTCCCGGAGACCAAGCCGCTGGACGACCTGCTCGCCGACCTCCAGCGCCAGCGCTCCTCGATGGCGGTCGTCGTCGACGAGTACGGCCGCGTGGTCGGGATCGTGACCGTCGAGGACATCATCGAGGAGGTCGTCGGCGAGATCGACGACGAGACCGACCCGGCCGGCGGGCAGATCCGGCGGCTGGCCAACGGCGACTGGTTCGTGCGCGGCCACGTCGCGATCACCGACCTGCTCGACCACGGCGTCGAGCTGCCGGTCGACACCGACGCCTACAACTCGGTCGGCGGCTTCGTCTTCGCCGAGCTGGGACGGCTGCCCAAGCGCGGGGACTCGATCACCGCCGACGGCTACTCGATCCGCGTGGAGTCGGTGCGCGAGAACCGCATCGAGGCCGTCCGCATCCGCGAGCGCCGGGCCCAGCAGGGCGCGGTGTCCGGCGCCGAACAACGCGACAACTGACGCGCGATCACCGCAAGTTCCGTGCGCGCGGCGCGTTGGTGGCTTCTGGAACGGGCCCCGTGACGTGGACGGACTGACCGGGGCTCCGCCGCTGCGCTCGTGGAATCGCGGAGCGGCGACTGAGACAGGCGGGATCCGGGGTGGGTCCGCCTGAAGCGTCCAACGGGCGGTCGGCCCTTCCCCTGCCGGGAGCCGACCGCCCGGCGCGTTTCGGGGGACTGTCCCCCCAACCCTGGCGCCGGCGCTGCCGCTCCGCCGCGGGGACTGTCCCCCACGGTTCGGTGACCTCTTCCGGAAATCGAACCGGCCCGCCTTGAGGAGGGCTCCACAGGCGGCGCTGCCGGATCGTGCTTCGAAATCGAACCGGCCCGCCTGAGGAGCGGGCCGGATCGTGCTTCTGGGAGGAGGTGCACGTGCGAGTACGTTCGCGAGAGCGATTCTCTGCCCGGTTCCTGAAGCGTCCCTAAAAGTTCCTTCAGGCGACCGGGAGCGTCGACATGCGGTCGATCCAGGCGGCCAGGTTCGCGTGCGGCGTGGGCGAGAGGTGGTCGATCAGGACGCCGTGGAAGAGGTCGTCGTCGTCGGGGTCCGAGGAGGTCGCGAAGCGCAGGAAGGGGTAGGCGCAGAGGTCGGCGGCGCCGGGCGCCTCGCCGAAGAGGAACGGGCGATCGGCGAGCAGCGCGTCGAAGCCGTGCTGCCAGGCGCGGAGCTGCGCGGCCCAGGCGGGGACGCGCGGGTCGCCGGCGGGCGCGGCGTCGATCGCGTTCGGCGGGACCTTCCAGACGAAGTCGAAGAAGGCGACGAACGCCTCGACCTCGCGGCGCGCCTGGTGGCCGGAGGGGTAGAGCGGAGGCGCCGGCCAGGTCGCGTCGATCCACGCGACGATCGTCATCGAGTCGGTGAGGACGCGGCCGTCGCCGGTCTCGAGGACGGGGACGAGCTCCTGGCCGGAGACCTCGCGGATCGCGGCGCGGTCGCCGGGCGCGTGGAGCACGTGCTCGACCGCGACGCCCTTGAGGCCGAGCGCGAGCGCGACGCGGAGGACGTTCGTGGAGTGGGGGATCGCGTGGAGGCGCATGGTGCGGTGGAGCGTGGCGGACGCGAGCCACCAGCGCGACTGCAGTTCTTGACGGGAGCCGTAAGCTGCGCTTCATGCTCGAAGCGGACAGCGGCGCGGTGCTCGACGTCCGCCGCCTCCGCGTCCTGCGCGCCGTCGCCGAGCACGGCTCGTTCGCGGCCGCGGCGGCGGAGCTGCAGTACACGCCGTCGGCGATCTCCCAGCAGGTCGCGGCGCTGGAGCGCGAGGTGGGCGCGGTGCTCGTGCAGCGGGGCCCGCGGGGCACGCGGCTGACGCAGGCGGGCGCCGTCCTGGACCGCCACGCCGCGGTCGTGCTCGGCCAGCTCGCCGCGGCGCGCGCCGAGCTCGACGACCTCGCGCGGCTGCGCGGCGGCGCCGTGCGGCTGTCGGCCTTCGAGTCCTCGTGGACCGCGCTCGTCCCCGCCGCGGTCTCGGCCTTCCGCGAGCGCCACCCGGACGTCGAGCTGCACCTCGCCGAGGAGGACCCGGTCGCGGCGGTCGCCGCCGTCCGGGCGGGCGCGTGCGACGTCGCGGTCGTCTTCGAGCCCAACGCGCTGGAGCCCTCCGGCCTCGACGGCCTCGAGCGGACGGTGGTCGCGCACGACCCGCTGTGGGCCGTCCTGCCCGCGGGCCACCCGCTGGCCGCCGGGCCCGCCATCGACCTCGCGGCGCTGGCCGCCGAGCCGTGGGTCGCGCCGACCGCGTTCTGCGCGACCGTCGTCCGCGGCGCCTGCGCGGCGGCGGGCTTCGAGCCCGACGTCGTCTTCTCGAGCGCCGACTACGGCGCCGTCCAGGGCTTCGTCGCCGCGGGCGCGGGCGTGGCGCTCGTCCCGTTCCTGGCGCTGAGCGGCCGTGACCGCACGGTCGCGCGGCCGCTGCGCGCGCCCGCGCCGCCGCCGACCCGCGTGCTCGCCGCGGTCACCGCGGCCGAGGGCCCGCGGCCCGCGGGCGCGACCGCCATGGTCGCGACCCTGCGCGCGGCGGCCGAGGCCCTGCTGGCGCGCGCCGCGCCCGCGACGGCTCAGTCGTACGCGTAGAACCCGCGGCCGCTCTTGCGGCCGAGCGCGCCCTCGCCGACGAGCGCGTCGAGCGAGGCCGGGACCTCGGCGCCGATCGCGGCGCCGATCGCCTGCGCGACGTCGAGGCCGACGAAGTCCAGCAGCGCCAGCGGGCCCATCGGGTGGCCCGCGCCGAGCTGCATGCACGTGTCGATCGACTCGGGCGGCAGGCCGGTCTCCTCCTGCAGCGCGACCGCGCTGAAGAGGTAGGGGAAGAGCAGGCGGTTGACGACGAAGCCGGGGATGTCCGGCACGACGACCGCGGTCTTGTCGAGGTCCTCGCACATCCCGGCGGCGCGGGCGCGCGTCTCCGCGGTCGCCTCCACCGGGAACGCGAGCTCGACGAGCTTCATCCGCGGCACCGGGTTGAAGACGTGCAGGCCGACGAAGCGCTCGGGCGCGCCGCTGGCGCCGGCGAGCTGCGCGACCGACAGCGACGACGTGGTCGAGCCGAGCAGCGCGTCGTCGTGGACGACCTCGGCGAGCTGCGCCCACAGCGCGGCCTTCGCCTCGACGTCCTCGACGACCGCCTCGATCACCGCGGTGACCTCGCTCAGGCCGCCGAGGTCCTGGACGATCCGCACGTGCGCGGCGTTGACCTCGCCGCTGAGCTTCCCGCACGCCTTGTCGACCGTCGCGCGGGCCCGCTGGGCGGAGCCGTCGGACCGCGCCCAGAGGACGACTTCGCCGTGGCGGGCGGCCGCGGCCGCCAGCCCACAGGCGATCGCTCCGCTACCGACGATCCCGAGGCGCTCATGCATAGGGCGGGAGTTCTATCGACTGAGCGCGTCTGCGCGCCGTGCGCCTCAGCCCCAGCGGAAGCCCGTCGCGCTCGCCGCGACCGGCAGCGGGCTCGCGGGCAGGCCCGCGGGCGGCGCGACGTCGTTGAAGCCGCCGGGCGCGACGTCGTTCGGGCCGTCGGGGTGGAAGATCGACGCGAGGTACTGGATCTGCCCGCGGCCGACGCCGAGCTCGAACTGGCCGCCGCCGTACATGGCGATCCCGCGGTCCTCGCAGTACTCATAGGCCTTGAAGAGCGGGCGCAGGCCGCCGAGGCGCGAGGGCTTCACGTTGACCATGTGCGGGGGGAACGGAAGCGCGACGATGTCGTCGACGGCGTGGATGTTGCCGTCCCAGGTGATGCGGTCCTGGTGGGGCTCGAGGACCGGCCAGGTCTCCTCGGTGATCGCCGGGTCCTCGATCCACGCGTCGGGGAAGCCCTCGGCGACGCGGCGGTAGAGGACCGGGTCCGGCGGGTTGTCCACGACCGACCCCTTGTACAACCCCTTCAAGTCCACCGTGTCGACCGCGCCGGTGGCCACCAGCTCGGCGACGAGCGCGTCCGTCCACGACGGGGTGGGGTCGAGCTTGAAGCGCAGCGTCGGGTAGGCGTCCAGCCGCGTGCGCAGCGGCGCCATCGTCGCGGGCTCGCCGAGGCGCAGCGAGACCACGAAGGTCATCGGGTGCGCCTCGCGCCCGAGCGCCTCGGTCAGCGAGAGCCCGGCCTGGCGCAGCGCGAGGTCGAGCGCCGCGGACTCGTAGGCCCAGACGCGGTAGAGCACCGACGCCTCGTGGCGCGCGGGCTCGGGCCAGAGGTCGAGCGTGGCGAGGTGGTCGCAGAAGGACTCGAGCGTCCAGCTGCCCGCGAGCGGCTGCGTCGGCCCGGCGGCCTGGAGCGCGTCCTGGTCCTCGGGCTCGTAGCTGACGTCCTCGCCGAGGCCCTCGTGGCCGTCGCCGCGGAAGCGCAGGACGGTCGAGACGCGCGTGAAGGCGCTGGAGACGTCGCGCTCCAGCCGCTCCAGGGCGTAGTCCTCGATCTCGAGCGGGAGGTCCGCGACCTTCTCCCAGAGGCCGCTCATGCCGGCGGCCGCTGCTCGAGCCGCGCGACGAGCTCGTCGAGCCGCAGCTCCTCCAGCCCGCGGCCGACGGCGTCCAGCTCGCCCGCGCAGAACTCGACGAGCCCGCGGCCCTCCTGGCAGAGGTCGAGCGTCTCGCGCAGCCCGGCCTCGCCGGAGTCCAGCCGCTTGATGATCTCCTCGAGTCGCCCGGTGGCGTCCTCGTAGGTCTGCGTGGTGCTCACGCGCCCTCCTCAGGGGTCTCGGTGATGTGCGCCGCGACGTCGCCGTCGCCGAAGAAGAGCCGGACGTCGCGCAGCGCGCGCGCCTGCGCGGCGGAGGTGACGATCCCGCCCGCGCCGTCGTCGACGATCGCGTAGCCGCGGGCGACCGTGCGCTCCGGGTCGTGCGCGGCCAGCGCGGCGGCGAGGCCGTCGAGCGCGGTCCGGCGCGCGCGGCCCGCGGGCCCGGCGGAGGACGCGGTGGAGGTGCGCGACAGCGCGAGCGCCCGGCGGCCGACGCGCTCGCGGTCGTCCTCCACCCGCCGCCGCGAGGCGGCGCGCAGCTCGCGCAGCCGCTGGTGCAGCGCGGCGCGGTGGCGCTCGATCGCCTGGGCGGGCGCGCGCGAGAGCTGCGCGAGGTGGCGGGCGCGGCCGACGACCGCGCGGCGGCCGTGGGCCTCGAGCCCGGCGGCGCGCAGCGCGAGCGCGCGGCGCGCCTCCAGCGGATGGGTCGGGACGGCCGACTCGGCGGCGTGCGTCGGCGTCGAGCAGCTGACGGCCGCGACGTCGTCGATCAGCGTGCGGTCGGTGTGGTGGCCGACGGACGCGATCACCGGGACGCGCAGCAGCGCGACCGTCCGGCAGAGCGTCTCGTCGCAGAACGCGAAGAGGTCGGCGAGCGACCCGCCGCCGCGGGCGACGATGACGACCTCGACCTCCTCGATCGCGGCGAGGTCCTGGAGCGCCTGGGTGATCCGCGGCGCGGCGTGGCGGTCCTGGACCGGCGCGAACGCCCACACGAGGCGGCCGGCCCAGCCGCGGCGGCGCAGCCCGGCGAGCACGTCGTCGCGCGCCTTGCCGCCCTCGCCGGTGACGACGCCGATGCAGCGCGGGAGCGCGGGGCGCGCGAGCGCCTTCTGCGGCGCGAAGAGCCCGGCGGCGCCGAGCGCGCGGCGCAGCGCCTCCATCTGGGCGAGCAGGTCGCCCTCGCCGGCGATGCGCAGGCCGGTGACGTCGAAGGAGAACGACGGCGAGGAGGTCCGCGAGCCGGGGTAGTAGTCCGGGCCGCCGGCGACGACGACCCGGCAGCCGTCGGCGAACGTGCCGGACGGGAGGCCGAGCCGCTCGAACTCGTCGCGCCACATCGCGCAGGGGACAGCGCCGTCGCCGTCGCGCAGCTCGAAGTAGACCTTGGCCTTGGAGGTCCGGAAGTTCCAGACCTCGCCGAAGAGCTGGACGCGGGCGCGCTTGCGCAGCTCCTCGCGGAGCTTCTCGGCGTAGGCGCCGACGGGGAACGGGCCGGCGAGCCGGGAGCCGGCGATGCCCTCGGGGCGCGGAGACGGTGAGGACGGCTGCGCGGTCATCGCGTCACCGTCGCCGCCGCCAGCGCGCGCAGCACGCCGGGCTTGTCGTCGCCGCACGGGACCGCGACGAGCGTCGTGACGCCCGCGCGCTCGTAGGTCGCCAGGCGCTCGTCGAGGCCCAGCGGCGTCGTGGCGATCGCGCCCGCGTCGACCAGGCCGTCGGTCACCGCGGCGACCGCGCCGAGGCGGTCGCCCGCGAGCCCCTTCTCCTGGACCTCGCGCGCGGCGGCGCCGTGGCCCTGGCGCTCGGCGAGCTCGACGTAGAAGTTCTTGCTCTTCGCGCCCATCGACCCCAGGTAGAAGGCGAGCCACGGCCGGACGGCGTCGCGGGCGGCCGCGAGGTCCTCGTCGACCGCCAGCGGGACGACCGGCGCGATGTCGATGTCGGCGAGCGTCCGGCCCGCGGACTCGGCGCCCGCGCGCAGCGGGCCCATCAGCACCTCGGGATCGCTCGGGTCGAGCATGAACGGGAGCCAGCCGTCGGCGATCTGCCCGGTCTGGTGGACGGCCTTCGGGCCGATCGCGCCGAGGTAGATCGGCAGCCGCTCCTGGACCGTGCGGGTCAGGAGCTTGAGCGGCTTGCCGAGGCCGAGGGGTGGGCGGGCCGGGTCGGCGCCGTGCTCCATCTCCATCAGGATCGGCTCGCGGTCGAGCGCGCGCCGCACGACGTCGACGTACTCGCGCGTGCGCCCGAGGTTGCGCGTGAACGGGACGCCGTACCAGCCCTCGCTGACCTGCGGGCCGCTGAGCCCGAGCCCGAGCCGGAAGCGCCCCTCGCTGAGGACGTCGAGCGACGCGGCGGCCATCGCGGTCGCGGTCGCGCGGCGCGCCGGGATCTGCATCAGGCCGGAGCCGAGGCCGATCCGCTCGGTCTTGCCCGCGAGCAGGCCGAGGACCGAGACGGCGTCCTGCCCCCACGCCTCGGCGACCCAGGCGGAGTCCAGGCCGAGGCGGTCGGCGAGCATCGCCAGCTCGACCTGCTCGGCAGGCGTGAACCACGGCCTGTAGGCAAGGAAGACTCCCGCGCGCATCTCGAACCGAGGGTATCGGCGGATCAGGCGGCCAGGCGCCCGCCGACGAACTGCGTCAGCCCGGCGATCCGCTGGCGCACGTCGGCGTAGCCGCGGGCGCGGAGGCCGTCGACGAGCTCGTCGCGCTCGAAGATCCGCATGCCGCTGCGGGCGGCCGCGAGCTCCTCGACCGTCCGGCCCGCGGCCGACTGCAGGCGGCAGCTCGTGAAGATCGCGATCCGGCCGCCGGGCGTCAGCACGCGCGTCATGTGGTCGAGCGCGGTCTCGGCGTCCCCGAAGAGGTTGAGCGCGGCGAAGCAGCAGACGGCGTCGAAGCTCGCGTCGCGGAACGGGAGGCGCTCGGCGTCGCCGCGGACGTAGGCGACCGCGCCGTCCGGCGTGTCGTCGACGGCGCGCGCGAGCATCGTCGCGGAGGCGTCGATCCCGACGGCCAGGCCGCCCTCCCCGACGATCTGCGCGAACTCGCGCGTGAAGTTCCCGGGCCCGCAGGCGACGTCGAGGACGCCGTCGCCGGGCGTGAGCCCGAGCAGCAGCCGCGCGATCCGGTGCTCGTCGCGCATCCCGCCGGCCAGCGCGCCCTTCAGGACGCGGCCCCACGCGGGCCGCCACCAGCGCTCGTAGACGAGCGGCAGCGCGCGCGAGCGCATGAGCCGCTGGGCGGGGCCGCCGCCGCTCGTCGCGCCGTCGCCCGGCGCGTCGGCGTCGGCGCCGCTCAGGAGGTCGAGGTAGCCGCGCCGCAGGTCCGGGAAGCCCGGGGCGTCGCGGACCTCCGCCTCCAGCAGCGGCAGCGCGCGCGTCAGCGCGGCGGGCAGCGCGGGCTGTTCGCGCGCCGCCGCCACCGCGTCAGTGGGGGCTGGTGTCCGGCGCCGGGGAGTCGCTGCCCGGGCCGCCGATGGCCGGGGCGTGGTCGCTGACCGAGCGCAGCGTGCGCATGCCCGGCTCGGCGTGGTGGCCGCGCGTCTCGCCGTCGAAGCCGAGCGCGGTGAGGCGCGCGATCTCCTGCTCGCCGAGCCGGCGCGCGGGGTGGTCGGCGGCCAGGGGGTGGATCAGCCGCGCGATGCGGTTGCGCAGCTGGAGCGCGAAGTGCGGCGTGGACGCGCCCATGAGCTGGCGGACGTCGTCGACGGTGACGTCGCGGTTGAGGCGGTCGGGGCTCTCGGCCTGGCTCATGGTGTGGGGGTTCCGCTCGCGCGTTCGTTGACGGGGACGATCTCGAGGAGAGCGTCGATCTGCGACTGGACGGCGGTCGAGAACGCTCCCTCGTCGCCGATGATCCAGCCGTGATTGTAGACCCCGCGCACGGGATCCCTCGTGTAGCCGGGCTGCACGTCGAGCAGGTAGCCGCTCAGCGCGGCCGGCAGCCTGGCCGGGTCGTCGGTGACCAGCAGCGGGCCGTAGGTGCCGCTGGCCGACAGCGGCGCGGCGGCGGCCGCGTCGCCGGGCCGCTTCGCGTCGGCGAAGACGAAGCCGTGGCCCGGGTCGACGACGCCCCAGCCGAACGCGCCGTCGACGAAGCGCGCGAAGGCGACCGAGGACGCGGCGGGCGTCGCGCCGGTGATGCGCGTGACGCTGCCGAGCTTCTTGAGCTGGGCCATCGCCTTGTCGCCGACCGCGCTGGTCGGGCCGAGCACGTAGATCTTCGGCTGCTGGTGGGCGGCGATCGCGGCGCGCGTGTCCTCCGGGATGCTGTCGCGGCGGGCGAAGAGGATCGGGTCGCCGGCCTTGGCGGCCCAGGCGGCGGCGGGCATCGCGTACTCCGGCGCGTCGGCGCCGACGACCACGACGCGGTCGCTCGTCGTCCCGCGCGCGGCGGCCTGGAAGGCGTCGATCGCGCGGGCGAGGGCGAACGCGCCGTCGCCGCGCAGGTCGGTGGTCTTGGTGCCCTCGAGCTCCGGCACGTCGCCCACGCGGATGACCTGCGCGCCGCCGGCGTCCTTGGAGCCCGTCGGCGCGAGCGCGGCGAGCGCGTTCTGCGTCGCGGGAGGCAGCTTGTCCGCGCCGTGCGCGAAGAGCAGCGGCGCGCGGATCGGCGAGCTCATCAGCACCGAGGCGGCGAGCCCGACGCGCCAGTCGGCGTCGTCGGCGAGCACGACGGCCTGCGGGCGCGTGATGCGCGAGCCGCCCGTGTAGACGGCGCGCGCGGCGGCGGCGGCGTCGGCGATCGCGTCGGCGCCGCCGATCCGCGTCGTGTTCTTGGTGGCGAACGTCGGGAAGCCGAGGTCCTGCGCGGCGGTCGTCTCGGTGCCCTTGGCGCCGGTGGTCGGCGTGGTCGCGGGCGGGCCGCCGTCGGTGCCGTCGTCCTTGGAGCCGCGGCCGCAGCCCGCCGCGAGGAGCGCGGCGAGCAGCACCGCGACGGCGATTCGCGCGAGACGCATGGCCCGGCAGGCTACGTCCTCGGTCCGTCGGCACGCGCCGTTGGGGGATCCCCACGCCGGGGGAACATCTGTCCGCTCGCGGACATCCGCGGTGGGGAGGGCCCGGGATTCCGCCGAACCCCCGGATGCAACCTGCCTTGCGGGACGCGGATGTGCATCTTTCCGCCCCGTCGTGTAGGTTTCCACCACGCCGAACCTCGGGTGAGGAGCTCGAGGGCGGGGGACCCAGGTTGTTTGGGGCGAATCGCACGGTTGTCCGTGAGAAGCGCAGGCTCTTTCCGCGCTAGCCCGTCAGCTAACCCCGTAGGCCGACGAAAGAGGACTCGACCTTGCGGGCATCTGCCCTTGTGCTGACGATCGTTGGACTGCTGGTAGCCGCTCCCGTGGCTACGGCGCAGACGACGACCGGCGGAACAGACCCCAGCAGCACCGTTCCGGCCACGGCGACCACGCCGGCCGACAACGGCGGCGCCGCCTACGGCGCGCCGAACCCCGCGACGACGCAGCTCACGCCCGAGCAGACCGCGACCATCCTGCCGACCGGCTACGCCGCCGCGCCCGTCTCGGCGCCGCAGGAGGTCAAGGACGCGATCGCCGCCGCCAACGAGATCATCGGCAAGCCCTACGTCTACGGCGGCGGGCACAACGCCAAGTTCCTCTCGCGCGGCTACGACTGCTCCGGCACCGTCTCCTACGCCCTGCACGGCGCCGACCTGCTCAGCAGCCCGCTGGACTCCTCGTCCTTCATGAAGTGGGGCGCCAAGGGCCCCGGCACCTGGTTCACCATCTACACGAACCCGGGCCACGCCTTCGTGATCATCGCCGGGCTGCGCCTCGACACGAGCGCGGCGGGCGACCCGGGCGGCCTCAAGGGCCCGCGCTGGCGGCCCGTGCTGCGCAGCACCAAGGGCTTCACGGCCCGCCATCCCGTCGGGTTCTAGCCGGCCGCCGCGGGCCAGGGGCTAGGCTTAGGCCGACCCCTTTTTCCGCGATCTGTACGGAGGCCCGATGCCGGGTGTGAGTGGCCGTTTCTCGACGGTCGTGAAGGCGAAGATCTCGAAGCTGCTGGACCGGGCGGAAGACCCCGCGGAGACGCTGGACTACAGCTACCAGAAGCAGCTGGAGTCGCTCCAGAACGTCAAGAAGGGCATCGCGGACGTCGTCACCGCGAAGAAGCGCCTGCAGATGCAGTCCTCGAAGCTCGAGCAGTCGGTCGTCAAGCTCGACACGCAGGCGCGCCAGGCGCTCTCACAGGGCAACGAGGAGCTCGCGCGCGTCGCGCTGGAGCGCAAGAACGTCGCGCAGACCGAGCTCCAGGGGCTCGACTCGCAGGTCTCCGAGCTGGAGGCCCAGCAGCAGAAGCTCATCGACTCGCAGCAGAAGCTGACGACCAAGATCGAGGCCTTCCGCACCAAGAAGGAAGTGATCAAGGCGCAGTACTCGGCGGCCGAGGCGCAGGTCCGGATCTCCGAGGCGGCGACCGGCGTGGGCGAGGAGATGGCCGACGTCGGCCTCGCGATGCAGCGCGCGGTCGACAAGACCGAGCAGATGAAGGCCCGCGCCGACGCGGTCGGCGAGCTCGAGGCCTCCGGCGCGTTCGAGGACCTCACGCAGCTCGGCGGCGGCGGCGAGGACGACATCGACCGCCAGCTCAAGGAGCTCTCCAGCGGCGCCGCGGTCGACGACGAGCTGGCGAAGATGAAGGCCGAGCTCGGCTCCGGCGCGCCCGCGCCGTCCAAGCAGCTCGAGGAGGGCCAGGCGTGATCGTCCGCATCTCCGGAGAGGGCCAGTACGAGATCTCCGACGACCTCCACCACGAGCTCAACGAGCTCGACGACGCCGCGGTCGCGGCCGTCGACCGCGACGACGAGGCCGGCTGGCACGCGGCCTTCGAGAAGCTCGTCGCGTTCGTGCGCGACAACGGCACGGCCACCGACGGGGAGGACCTGCGTCCCTCCGACGTGATCCTGCCGCCGGCCGACACGAGCTACGCCGAGGCCGGGGCGGACTTCACCGGCGAGGGCCTCGTGCCCGATCCGGCCTAGCAGGTTGTAGGACTCGCTTGAGCCCGCGGGCGCGCTACCAGCGCCCGTGGCGCTCCAGGGCGCGCCGCTCCCACGGCGAGGTCGAGAAGGCCTCGCCCGGAGCCGCCCCGACCGTGAGGATCGTCGTGCCCGCCTCGAGCGCCGAGGCCTCCCGGCGCAGCGCGCCGTCGCGCACCGCCACGACCGTCCCGGCCGGCGCCTCGAACGTCGTGCCGTCGATCGTGAACTCCGCGCGGCCCGCGATCACGACGTAGACCTCCTGGTGGCTGCGCGGGTCCTCGTCGTCGGGCGCCTCGTCGTGCGGCTCGATGACCTGCGCGCCGGGCTCGGCGCCCGACCACGCGTTGAAGCCGAACGCGCTGATGCCGAGGTCGTGGCGCAGCGGCTTCCAGTCGCCCTCGTCACCGCTCTCGGAGCGGATGCTCGGGACGTCGTCGAGGTGCACGGCCTGCCAGCCGTCGGCGGTGCGCGAAGCGTTCTCGGGGCTCATGGCCGCCGAGTGTTCCCGCGAGCGCGCCGCGCTAAAGCGCGAACGCGGCGAGCGGCAGCGCGTCGCGCAGGCCCGCGCGGCGCAGCGCCGCGACCGTGCGCGGGTCGTCGGCCACGGCGACCGTCGGGTCCCACGGCTGCTCGGCGTCCCAGGAGACGAGCGCGCCGAGCCCCTCCGCGTCGGGCTCCAGCAGGTCGCGGAGGTCGATCAGGATCCGCGGGTACAGGGCGCGGCGCGTCTCGACGACCTCGCGCAGGCGCGCGACCGAGGCGACGTCGAGCAGGCCGAACGGCGTGACGACGAGGCCGTCCGCGTCGCGGCCGAGGCGCACGCCCCAGGCGACCGCGTCGGCCTGCTTGACGATCCGCCGGCGCAGCAGCGCGGCGAGCGCGTCGGTGGTCCCGATCACGTGGTCGGCGGCCATCGCGATCGCGGCGACCTCGGCGTCGAAGACGACGCCGACGATCAGCGGCGGCGCGATCGTCCGGCGCAGCAGCGCGCAGATCGCCTGCGAGGCCTCGAGCTGGTCCGCGTCGGCGGCGGGGAGGACGACGACCTCGACGTTCAGCGCCTCGACCGCGTCCAGGGTCCCGGCGGCGTCGTGGTCGAGCGTGAGCGCGACCGCCGTCCAGCCGCCCGCCTCCAGCGCGTCGGCCAGCGCGCGGGCGTCGAGCTCGCCGGCCAGGCCGGGCGGGACGACGACCGCCGCGCGGCGGCCGAGGCCCTCGTCGGAGACCGGCAGGCGCAGCGCGAGGTCGGCCAGCGCGGCGTGCGCGGTCGAGCGCACGAGCGCGCGCTGGGCCTCGGAGGAGGGAGCGGCGCCCGCGGCGGCCACGACCGGGCGCAGCAGCTGGGCGTAGGCGAGGCCCGCGCCGTCCCCGCTGGCGAGGGCGAGGTCGATCGCCGCACGCAGCGCGACCGGGTCGGCTGCGGGGTGCGGGAGCGGCGCCCGCGAAGGGGAGCCGAGGTCCGGGGCCGGCCCGAACTGGTGATCGCCGGCCATCCGGGACATGGTACGCCACGTGCGCTCGGCGGCCGCCGGGATGGCGCGGACGCGCCCGCTCGCTTGAGGATCGGCCGCCTGGGTACCTATCCTGATGAGCCGCTTCCAGGCTCGCCCCGAGCTCCCCGATGATCCGCGCACAGGACATCCCGCGCGACGCCCGCGCCCCCGCGATCGCCCGCCGCATGGTGGACGACATCGCGGGCGTGCTCGACCCGCTCTCGGCCGACCAGGCGCGGCTCCTGCTCTCCGAGGTCGTGACCAACGCGGTCCGCCACGGCGAGGGCGAGACGATCCGGGTCCTGCTCGACGCCGACGACCGTGGCGAGCTGCGCTGCGAGGTCACCGACGAGGGCCACGGCTTCGTGCCGATGGCGCGCGACAAGCCCTCCACCGACGAGGGCGGCTGGGGCCTGCATCTGGTGGAGACGCTCGCGCGCCGCTGGGGCGTGCGCGAGGGCAGCACCCACGTGTGGTTCGAGCTCGCCGCCCAGCAGCCGGCTTGAGCGGTCCGCCGGCGCCGTCCCCGGACGGGCGCGCCGACCTCGACGCCGTCCGCCACCGCTACCTCGAGTGCCTGCTGGTGCCCGACGGCCGCGGCGCCTGGGACGCCGTCGACGCGGCGCTCGCCGCCGGCGCGGAGCCGCGCCGGATCTACCTCGACGTGCTCGGCCCGGCGATGGAGGAGATCGGCGCGCTCTGGGAGACCGCCCGGATCGGCGTCACCCAGGAGCAGCTCGCCACGCAGATCACGCAGTCCGTCCTCGCCCGGCTGGCGCCGACGCTGGAGGACGCCGAGGCGGCGTTCGCGCGCGGCCCGCGGCGGCTGGCGATCGTGGCGGGCACGCCCGGGGAGCTGCACGCGATCGGCCCGCGGATGGTCGCCGACTTCCTCGAGGGCGCCGGGTGGGAGGTCCTGCTGCTCGCCCCGAACACTCCCTCGGGCGAGCTCGTGGAGCTCGTCGAGGCGCGCGCGCCGGCGCTCGTGGCGCTCTCGACCTCGCTGTCCTTCAACCTGCTCGCGGCGGGCGGCGTCTTCACGACGCTGCGGCGGCTCGCGCAGGTGCCGCTGCTCGTCGCGGGCGGCCGCGCGTACGAGGGCCAGCCGGATCGCGCGCTCCTGGCGGGCGCCGACCTCTTCGCGACCGACCCCGAGTCGCTGCTCCGCGAGCTCGCGCTGCGACTCCACTAGCGTTCCCGCTCGCATGAGCCGTGGAGGAGACGACGAGCGGGCCGTTGACGACCTGCTGTGGGCGAGCCGCACGCTCTACGTCGCCCGCGTGGACCGCGCGGGCACCGTGCTCACCGCGAACCCGGCGCTGGTCGCCGCCGTCGGGGGCGAGGAGCTGCGCGGCGCGCCGCTCTCCTCGGTCGTCGCGGCGCCGCAGCGCCCGGCGCTGGCCGCGCACCTCGCGGCGGCCGACGCGGACTGGGCGATCCTGAACGTCGGCTTCTGGCGCGGCGGGACGGCGGCCGCCGAGGACCGCCTCGTCTACGTCCGCACGACCGGCGAGGACGAGCTGCTCGTCGTCGCCGAGCCGCACGGCGACGAGCGCGACCGGCTCGTCGAGCAGGTCCTGCGGCTCAACGACGACCTCATCACCAGCCAGCGGGACCTGGGCCGCCGCCAGCGCGAGGTCGTCCGCGCCCAGGCGGGCGCCGAGGAGGCCGAGCTCCGGCTGCGCCGCCTGGAGGCCGTGATGCTCGCGGGCTTCACCGCGGCGAGCCTCGACGTCGCGCTGCACCGGCTCCTCGCCCTGGCGCGCGACGCGCTGGGCGGCGAGCGCGCCGCGGTCCTGCTCCGCGAGGAGGACGACCACCGGAAGCTGCGCGTGCGCGCGGCGCTCGACATGGACGTCGTCGGCGACGTCACGTCGCTGGGCTCCGGCATCTCGGGCGCGATCGCCGCGGGCGACCGCGCGCTGGTCTTCGACGACATCGCGGCCGCCGAGGGGCTCGCGCCGGAGCACCGGCGCTTCCGCGGCTCGCTGGCCGGCGTCCCGCTGCGGCTCGACGGCGAGGTCATCGGCGTCCTGCACGTCTCCACGCACGAGATCGGGCGCTTCGGCCCCGACGACCTGCGGCTGCTGGAGGCGGTCGGGGACCGCGCGGCGCTCGCGATCGGCCACGCGCAGCTGCGCGAGCGCGAGCGCAACCTGGCCGAGACGCTCCAGCGCTCCCTGCTGCCGCGCATGCTGCCCTCGGCGGCCGGGGTCCGGCTGGCCGCGCGCTACCTGCCGCGCGGCGCCGACGGGCCGGTCGGCGGCGACTTCTACGACGCGGTCCTGCTGCCGGGCGACCGCGTCGGGCTGGCGATCGGCGACGTCGCGGGCAAGGGCCTCGGCGCGGCCGCGGCGATGGGGCAGATCCGCGCGGCGCTGCACGCCTACGCGCTGGAGGACGAGACCCCGGGGAGCGTGCTCGCGCGCCTGGATCGCTTCGCGGCCGCGATGGACGTCACCGCGACGGCGATGTTCATCATCATCGACGGCGCGGGGGAGATGGCGATCGCCAGCGCCGGGCATCCGCCCGCGGTGCTCCTCGACGCGGCGGGCGCGCGGCTGCTCGTCGGCGCGCTCGGGCCGCCGCTCGGCTCCGGGGTCGAGGGGCGCGGGACCGAGCACCACCACCTCCCGGCCGGCGCGCGGCTGCTGCTCTACACCGACGGGCTGGTGGAGCGGCGCGACGAGGGCCTCGACGTCAGCCTCGAGGCGTTGCGCCAGGTCGCCGCCTCGGCGGGACCGAGCCTCGACGCGATGTGCGACCGCGTCCTCGAGGCGCTCTCGCCGCTCGAGGGCGAGTGGCCGGACGACGTCGCGCTGCTCGCCGTCCACCGCGACTAGATCGGGATGCCCCAGAGGGGGAACCAGCGCTCGAGCTCCTGCTCGACGGGCAGCTCGGTGCCCAGCTGGGCCTTGATCTGCAGCTCGCGCTCGGTGGAGCGCTGCTGCTCGCCGCCGGCCGGCACGAACGGGTACCACGTGCCGCGCTTGTAGTTGTAGATGAAGTAGACGGGGTGGCCGTCGGCCTGCTCGAAGGCGAAGACCGCGCACAGCACGCGGTTGCCGTAGCCGCCGACGGCGAGCGCGTCGCTGACCGCGTTGACGCCGACGGCGAGGTCGTCGATGTCGTCGTCGTGGAGGACCATCCAGCGGTAGCCGTAGCTGTCGTCGCTGGTGGTGAGCGTGGTCCCGGTCTCCTCGCCGGTGCCGCGCACGACCTCCTCCATCTCGGTGACGATCTGGGCGAAGTCGCCGGTCGCCAGCGGCTGGAAGACGATCGCGGCCGACCCGCGCGTCCTGATGCCCGGCCCGCTCTGCAGCGCGATCGCGGCCGTCGTGATCGCGAACAGGCGGTCGGGCGCGGGGCCCTTGACCTTGCTGCGGCCGAGCAGCGCGTCGAAGAGGCCCATCGCGCTAGGAGGCGAGCGCGACGTCGGTGATGCGGCCGCCGCTCTGCAGCTGCGACTCCAGCCGCGAGAGGGCCGCGATCCGCTTCTCCATGGGCGGGTGGGTCGAGAAGAGGTTGTAGAGCGAGTCCTTGACGCGGACCGGCACGATGTAGAACGCGTTCATCTCGGCGTGGGCGCGGAGGTCGGACTGCGGGATCCGCTCGTTGACGCCGCTGAGCTTCAGCAGCGCGGAGGAGAGCGCCGACGGGCGGCCGGTGATGACGGCGGCGCCGCGGTCGGCCGCGAACTCGCGGTAGCGCGAGAGCATCCGCATCAGGAAGAACGAGACGACCCAGACGACCGCGGAGATCAGGATCACGGCCATGAACGACGGGCCGTCGTCGTCATCGTCGTTGTAGCCCCCGCCGCCGTAGCCGCCACCGCCGAAGAGGAAGCCGAACTGGACGATCATCGACGCGATCGAGGCGAAGAAGCCCGCGAGCGTCATGATCATCACGTCGCGGTTGACGATGTGCGTGATCTCGTGGGCCATCACGGCCTCGAGCTCGCCGGGGGAGAGCAGGTCCATGATCCCGGTGGTGGCGCAGACCGTCGCGGTCTTCTGCGAGCGGCCGAGCGCGAAGGCGTTCGGGACCGGCGAGGCGACGACCGCGATCTTCGGCTTCGGGATGTCGGCCTGGATGCAGAGGCGCTCGATCATCGCGTGGAGCTCGGGGGCCTCCTGCGGGGAGACCTCCTGGGCGCCCATCGAGCGCAGCGCGAGCTTGTCGGAGCCGAAGAACTGGAAGGCGAGGAACGCGCCGCAGCCGATCAGCGCGATGGCGCCGCCCGCGCTCGCGAAGAGCACGCCGAAGAAGACGATGTAGACCAGCCCCAGCAGGAGCATGGTCGTGAGCATCCGCACCTGCAGTCCCGTGTCCCGGCCGAACGACGTGTTCATGCGCGTAAGGGTAGTCCTCTCGCATTAGGGCTTCCTGAAGGTTCGCTGTGCGCACGCGCCACGCACGGCGAGTTGCAGGGCCGGAGGGTGCGGCCTCCTACCATCCCCGCCGCATGCGCCTGCGCCACGTGATGGCCGGCGCCGTCCTTCCGCTGGTCTTCTGCGCGCTGCTGTGGCTCGTCCTGCCGCTGGGCTCCGAGGCGACCACGCCGCAGGGCCGCGCCGCCTCCCTCCAGCAGAAGATCCAGAAGACCAAGACGAAGATCGGCGCCCGCAAGGGCACCGAGCACGTCCTGAGCACCGACATCCAGCGCTGGTCCTCGAAGATCAGCAGGCTGCAGGGGTCGATCACCACGCTGCAGACGCGCGAGGGCAGGATCCAGGCCGACCTCGACGCGCGCCGCGCCGAGCTGGCCAAGACGCAGAGCGACCTGCGCGGCGAGCGCGCGCGGCTCGCCCGGCTGAAGGCGCGGCTGGTGCAGGGGCGCGCGATCCTGGCGCGACGGCTGGCCGAGCTCTACGAGGCCGACAAGCCGGACCTCGTGAGCGTCGTGCTGAACTCCAACGGCTTCGCGGACCTGATCGAGCGCGGCGAGTTCCTCGGCCGCATCCAGGACCAGGACAACCAGGTCATCACGCTCGTGCGCAGCGCCAAGCGGGACGCGACGGCGACCGCCGCGCGGCTCGACAAGCTCGAGGCCCGCCAGCAGACGCTGACCGCGCTCGTGCAGACGCGCCGCGACCAGGTCGCGCAGATCAAGAACCAGCTGATCGGGACGCGCGTCGGCTACGAGCAGACGCGCGCGGGCAAGGCGGCGGCGCTGTCGAAGGTCAAGACCGAGCGCAAGTCGCTGGAGACCCACCTCGACGAGCTCCAGAAGGAGTCCGACAAGGTCCAGGCCGAGCTCCAGAGCGGCGGCTCCGCGGTGCCCGCGGGCCCGATCAAGGGCGGCAGCGGCCGCTTCATCTGGCCGGTCAACGGCCCGATCACCGCGCCCTTCTGCGAGCGGCGCGCCTGGGAGGCCTGCCACCCGGGCATGGACATCGGCGTCCCCACCGGCACGCCGATCCGCGCCGCCGACGGCGGCCGCGTCGCGATCGCGGGCTGGGTCGGCGGCTACGGCAACTACACCTGCATCCAGCACACCGCCTCGCTGTCGACGTGCTACGGCCACCAGTCGGTCCTGAAGGTCCACGTCGGCCAGCAGGTGACGCAGGGCCAGGTCATCGGGCTGTCGGGAAGCACCGGGCACTCGACCGGACCGCACCTGCACTTCGAGGTACGCGTCAACGGCGCGGTGACGAACCCGATGAACTACCTGTAGCGCGCCGCGCGGCGGTCGCGCCGGCGCCGGTCGTCCGGGCCTGCGTCTCGACAAAAGGACGCATGAGGTACTCGAGTCGAGACGGACCGCGCCGAGCGGCGCCTACGTGCGCATCGCCCGCGCCAGGAAGCGGACGGCGACGCCCTGCAGCTCCGCGTCGTGCTGGATCGAGCGGTGGTGGCCGCCGGGTGGGGTGACGAGCTTGGACGTCGGCGCCGCCGCGTGGAGCGCGCGGGAGAGCTCGACGGGCACGACCTCGTCGCCCTCGGCGTGGAGGAGCAGCAGGGGCGCCGTCAGGGCGCGGGCGGCCTCCGTCTCGTCGTTCGCCGCGAGCAGCGCGACGACCGCGTCGCGGTCGACGGCGAAGCCGAAGCGGCGGCCGCGGACGCCGGCCGAGAGTCCCACCGCGGACGCCGGGCAGATCGCGACGACGGCGCCCGCGCGCGCCTCGGCGGCGGCGACGAGCGCCAGGTAGCCGCCCATGGAGGATCCGCGGAGGCCGACGGCCTCCACGCCGCCCCGCTCGCGGAGCAGGTCGGCCATCCGCGCGACGTCGTCGATCGCCCGCCCGTCCAGCGGGCCCGGGCTCTCGCCGTGGCCGCGCGCGTCGAAGGCGAGCGCCGCCAGGCCGCCGCCGGCGCACGCGCGGGCGAAGTCGAAGTGGCTCTCCTTCTTCGAGTCCGCGCCGTGCAGGACGACGACCCCGGCGGTCGGCTCGCGGCCCTCCGGGGCGAAGCGAGCCCATGCCAGGCCGTCAAGTTCGCCGGTCTCCACGGGTGGGTCAGCCCGAACGGTGCGCATGGCGTGGCATCATGCCGCCCCGCCGATGGCGACCACGCAGACCCCCGTCTCCCACGTCTGGCCCCTGGGCACGACCCTCGACGCCGACGGCGTCCTGCAGCTCGGCGGCTGCGACGCCCGCGAGCTCGCGCAGCGCTTCGGCACGCCCGCCTACGTCGTGGTCGAGGAGGACCTCCGCAGCCGCGCCCGGCGCTTCCTGCGCGCGTTCGCGGAGCGGACCGGCGACTACGAGGTCCACTTCGCCTCCAAGTCGTTCCCGGCGACTGCCGTCCTGCGCGTCTTCGCCGAGGAGGGCCTCGCCTGCGACGTCGCCTCCGGCGGCGAGCTCCACCTCGCGCTCAACGCGGGGTTCGACCCCCAGAAGGTCCACCTCCACGGCAACGCCAAGTCGGTCGCCGAGCTCCAGCAGGCCCTCGACGCCGGGATCGGCGACATCGTGGTGGACAACCTCGTCGAGCTGGAGCGCCTCGAGCGCCTCGTCCCCAAGGGCGCGCGCCAGCGGATCCTCCTGCGCATCGCCCCCGGCGTCAGCCCCGACACGCACCCGAAGATCTCCACCGGCGGCCCGAACACGAAGTTCGGGTTCAACCTCGACGACGCGCGCGTCGCCATCGACCGCGCGCAGGCCTCCGACCGCCTCGACCTCGACGGCCTGCACTTCCACATCGGGTCGCAGATCCTCGACCTCGCGCCCTTCCGCGCCGCCCTCGAGGCCGTCGCCCGGCTCGGCGACTTCCGGACCTACAACATGGGCGGCGGCCTCGGCGTCGCCTACACCCACGAGCAGTCCGCGCCGGAGATCGAGGACTACGTCGAGCGCAAGGTGTCGCTCATGCGCGAGATCCTCGGCGAGGGCAAGCGGATCGCCGACGAGCCCGGCCGCGCGCTCGTCGCGCACTCGACCGTCACCCTGTACACGGTGGAGTCGGTCAAGCACAACGTGGTGGACTACGTCGCGGTCGACGGCGGGATGTCGGACAACCTGCGCCCGATGCTCTACGACGCCCGCTACGAGGCGATGGTCGTGGGGCGGCCGAGCGCCGTGGGCGGCCCCGTCCACCTCGCGGGCAAGCACTGCGAGTCCAGCGACATCCTGATCGCCGACGCCGCCCTGCCGGACCCGCGGCCCGGCGATCTCATCGCCGTCCCCGTCACCGGCGCCTACGGCCACGCCATGGCCAACAACTACAACGGCCAGCCGCGGCCGCCGATCGTCTTCGCCGGCGACGGCGAGGCCCGCGCGGTCGTCCGCCGCGAGACCTACGAGGACCTCACCAGGAGGGACGTCCCTCACCATGCCTGATCCGTTCCGCATCGGCCTGCTCGGCCGCGGCACCGTCGGCGGCGCGTTCGCCGAGCTCGTCGCCGAGCGCGCCGACCACGTCGCGAACATCACCGGCCTGCGCCCCGAGATCGGCGGCGTGCTGCGCCGCAGCGAGGGCGACTTCGACGCGATCCTGGCCGACTCCGACCTGATCGTCGAGCTGATGGGCGGGATCGAGCCCGCCCGCGAGCACGTCGTCCGCGCGATGGCCGCGGGCAAGCACGTCGTCACCGCCAACAAGCAGCTGCTGGCCGAGCACGGCGAGGAGCTGTGGACGATCGCCCGCGAGCACGGCGTCCAGCTGCGCTTCGAGGCCGCGGTCGCCGGCGTCGTCCCGGTCGTGCGCGTCCTGCAGGAGTCGCTGGCCGGCGCCCACGTCGAGCGCCTGCACGGCATCGTCAACGGCACCACGAACTTCATCCTCAGCCGGATGGCCGAGACCGGCGCCGAGTACTCGGACGCGCTCGCCGAGGCCCAGGCGCTCGGCTACGCCGAGGCCGACCCGACCGACGACGTCACCGGCAAGGACGCCGCCGCGAAGATGGCGATCCTCGCGCGGCTCGCGTTCGACACGCCGGTCTCGCTCTCCGACGTGCCCTACGAGGGCATCGAGCTGCTGACCGCCGACGACCTCGAGTACGCCCGCGAGCTCGGCCTCGGCCTCAAGCTCATCGGCACCGCCGAGCGCGTCGACGGCGGCCTCAGCGTCCGCGTCCACCCGGCGTTCCTCTACGGCGCGCACCCGCTCGCGTCGATCAACGGCCCGTTCAACGCGGTGACGATCGAGTCGCCCGCGATCACCGAGATCACGCTGAGCGGCCCCGGCGCGGGCGGCCCGCAGACGGCGAGCGCCGTCCTCGGCGACGTCATCAGCGCGATGATCCCGCCCGCCTCGACGCCCGAGCCGAGCGCGCGCCTCAAGCTCATCGCCGACGTCACGAGCGCGTTCTACCTCCACGTCGAGGTCGCCGACGAGCCCGGCGTCCTGGCCCAGCTCGCGCAGATCCTCGGCGTGCAGGGGATCAGCGTGAAGTCCTTCGTCCAGAAGGGCCTGGGGACCAACGCGCGGTTGGTGATGGTGTTGCACCCGGTGCTGGAGAGCCGGCTGTTCGCGGCGGTCGAGATGATCGCCGGCCTGGAGTTCGTGCGGTCGCGCCCCCGCGCGATCCGCGTCCTCGACGAGGAGTTCTAGACGCCCGTGCCCGGCCTGATCGAGCGCTACCGCGACCGCCTGCCCTTCGCCGCCGACGACCCCGTCGTCTCGCTGCAGGAGGGCTCCACGCCGCTGGTCCCGGCGCCGAAGCTCAGCGAGCGCGTCGGCGCCGAGGTTTTCCTCAAGACCGAGGGCGCGAACCCGACCGGCTCGTTCAAGGACCGCGGGATGACCTGCGCGGTGAGCGACGCGGTGCGCAACGGCGCCGAGGCCGTGCTCTGCGCCTCGACCGGCAACACCGCCGCGTCGCTCGCGGCCTACGCGGCGCGCGCGGGCCTGCGCGGCGCGGTGATCGTCCCCGAGGGGAAGATCGCCACCGGCAAGCTCGCCCAGGCGCTGATGCACGGCGCGCGCGTCATCGCGCTGCGCGGGAACTTCGACGTCGCGCTGAAGCTCGTGCGCGAGGTCTGCGACCGTCAGCCGATCGCACTGGTCAACAGCGTGAACCCGTTCCGGATCGAGGGGCAGAAGACCGCGTCCTTCGAGATCTTCGACGAGATCGGCGCGATCGACGCGCTCTGCATCCCCGTCGGCAACGCGGGCAACGTCACCGCCTACTGGAAGGGCTTCCAGGAGATCGGCGAGTCGCCGCGGATGCTCGGCTTCCAGGCGGCGGGCGCCGCGCCGCTGGTCGAGGGCCGCGTGGTCGAGAACCCGGAGACGATCGCGAGCGCGATCCGGATCGGCAACCCCGCCCGCTGGGAGGAGGCGATGGCGGCGATGACCTCCTCGCGCGGGATGGTGCGCGCGGTCACCGACGTCGAGATCCTCGACGCCTACAAGTTCCTCGCCGCGGGCGAGGGCGTCTTCTGCGAGCCCGCGAGCGCCGCGTCGGTCGCGGGCCTCCTGAAGTACGGCGCGCCCGAGGGCGTGCACCGGATCGTCTGCATCCTCACCGGCCACGGCCTGAAGGACCCGCAGACGGCGCTGATGCAGGCGGGCTCCGTGGTGCCGTGCGAGCCCGACCTCGACGCGGTCGAGCACGCGGTCCTCAGCTAGCGCGTCTAGAACACCGAACGGGTTGGCGCGTGATCTTGCGCGCGGCTGCGTTTCAGGGGGTGAGGCTCGCCATGGACCACACTCCCGCATACGACTTCTCCGTCACCGTCGGCCACCACCGCGACACCGTCACGGTCGCGCCCGCCGGTGACCTCGACCTCGCGACCGCGCCGCTGGTCGCCGACCACCTCGAGGCGCTCGCCACCGGCGGCGGGGTCGCGCACCTGGTGCTCGACCTCGGCGACGTGACGTTCTTCGACTCCACTGGCGTCGCGCTGCTGCTCGGGTGCTGGCGGCGCGCCGAGCGCGAGGGGTGGGAGCTGCGGATCGTCGACACGCCGCCCTACGTCCTGCGCGTGCTCGACCTCTGCGACCTGCTCGACGTGCTGCGCCTGCGCTGAGGGCGCGGCGCGGCGCGGCGGCGCCGATCCGTCCGATTCGTTCTAGAGCCCGCGCGCGGGCTCGGGGAGGATCGTGGCATGACCACCACCGATCTCCTCCCCGATCCCACGCGGCCCGGCGATCCCGGCTGGGACGCGGCCCGTGGCAGCTGGAACACCGCGATCGACCAGCATCCGGCGGCCGTGGCGCGCGCGTCGTCGGTCGCCGACGTCCAGGCGGCCGTCGCCCACGCGCGCGGCGCCGGGCTGCGGGTCGCGCCGCAGGCCACCGGCCACGGCTCCGAGGCGCTCTCGCTGGAGGCGCTGCGCGGCGCGCTCCTGCTGCGCACCTCCGGCCTCGACGCCATCGCGGTCGACCCCGCAGCCCGGACAGCCCACGTCGGCGCGGGCGTCACGGCCGGCGCCCTGGCGGACGCCGCGGGCGCCCACGGCCTCGCGCCGGTCCTCGGCCTCGCGGCGTCCGTCGGCGTCGCGGGCCTCAGCCTCGGCGGCGGCCTCGGCTGGCTGAGCCGGACCCACGGGCTCGCGGCCAACAACGTCCGCGCGCTCGACGTCGTCACGGCGGCCGGCGCGGCGCTGCGCGTCGACGCCGAGCACGAGCCCGACCTCTTCTGGGCGCTGCGCGGCGGCGGCGGGCGCTGCGCGATCGTCACCGGCCTGGAGGTCGCGCTGCACCCGGTGGGCGAGGCGACCGCCGGGATGATCGCCTGGCCCGCCGAGCGCGCGGGCGAGGTCCTAGAGCAGGCGCGGCGCTGGGCGGCCGGCGCCCCGGAGTGCGTGAGCGCGGTCGTCCGGGTCCTGAGCCTGCCGCCGCTCGACGCGATCCCGGAGCCGATCCGCGGCCGCCGCATCGTCGCGGTGCTCGCCGCGCACTTCGGCCCGGCGGCCGACGCCGAGCGGCTGCTCGCGCCGCTGCGGGAGAGCGACGCCGCGCTCCTGGACACCTTCGGCCCGGTCGGCGCGGCCGACCTGCCGCGCGTCGCGGGCGACCCCGAGGACCCCGGGCCCGCGCGCGGCGACGGCCTCCTGCTCAGCGAGCTGACGCCCAAGCTGGTCGAGGCGATCGCCGCCGTCGCGGCCGACGAGGCGCTGGCCGCGCTCACCGTGGTCGAGCTGCGCCAGCTCGGCGGCGCGGTCGGCCGCGACGCGCCGGGCGCCGGCGCGCTGCCGTCGCTCGACGCGGGCTGGGCGTTCTTCGCCGCGGGCATGGCGCCGGACGACGACGCCCGGGCCGCGGTCGAGGCCGCGCTCGCCGCGGTCCGGGAGCGCCTGGCGCCGTGGACCTCGCCGCGCGCGCTGCTGAGCTCCTCCGGCGGTGGGATCGACCCGGCGAGGGGGTTCGATCCCGAGACGTGGGGGAGACTCGTGGGCGTGCGGGACGCCTACGACCCCGATCGCCTGATCCTCGCCAACCACGACGCATGACCGCGCTCGCGCCACCGCCCGCCGCGCCGGAGCCCGCCACCGGGGCCAAGGCCTACGTCGAGCTCGCGCCGCCGCCCGCGCTGACGCCGTTCGTGGAGTGCCTGTGGGTCCACCGGATCGCGGGCCCGCCGCCGCCCGAGGGCCGGCGCCTGCTCCCCGACGGGCGCGTCAACTTCGTGTGGATCGCCGGGCTCGGCGTGCGCATCGCGGGCCCGGCCAAGCGCTACATGGTGCCGCCGCCGATCGCGACGATGCTCGCGCTCGGCGTCCGCTTCCGGCCGGGCGCCGCGCCCTGCCTGCTGCGCACGCCGGCCGCGGAGATGGTCGGCATCCACGTCCCGCTCGACGCGATCGACCCGCGCCTCGCGACCCGGATCGACGCGCGCCTCGGCGCGGCGCGGGACGTCCGCGGCGCGGTGCTCGCGCTCACCGAGGAGCTCGAGCGCGGTCTCGCCGGCGTCGCGGCGCCCGACCCCGCCGTCCAGGCCGCCGTCGCGGTCCTCGACGGCGCGGGCACGACCGTCGCCGACGCGGCCGCGCGCACCGCGCTCAGCGAGCGCGAGCTGCAGCGCCGCTTCGTCCAGGACGTCGGCTACGCGCCCAAGACCCTCCAGCGCGTGCTGCGCTTCCAGCGCTTCATGGAGCAGCTGGCGACGCCGCGGATCGCGCTGGCCGGCGCCGCCGCGGCCGCGGGCTACGCCGACCAGTCGCACCTCTCGCGGGAGGCGCGCAGGCTGACCGGCCTCAGCCCGGCCCAGCTGGTCGACTACCGCCACTGACTTCTCGGATAGGGTCCGGCGCGCATGGAGCGCCGTCGCCTCGTCCGCGTGCCCGCGTCCTCGGCGAACCTCGGCCCGGGCTTCGACGCGTTCGCCGCCGCGCTCGCGCTGCACACCGAGATCGAGGTCGTCGAGACCGGGCGCTTCGCCGTCGTCACCGACCTCGCGATCGCCAAGGACCGCCGCAACCTCGCGGTCCGCGGCTTCGAGCGCCTGCATCCGCCCGATCGCTTCGAGTTCCGGATCCGCTCCGACATCCCGCTCAGCGGCGGGCTGGGGACGAGCGCGGCGGCCTACGTCGGCGGCCTGCTCGCAGCCGACCACCTCTTCGAGCTCGACGCCGACGTGCTCGGGCTGGCCTGCGAGCTCGAGGGCCATCCCGACAACGTCGCCGCCGCCCTGCTCGGCGGCTTCGTGATCTGCGCCGACGGCGCGCCGACGCGCTTCGACGCGCCCGCGGGCCTCGAGGCGGTCCTCGTCGTCCCGCACGAGCCGGTCCGGACCAAGGAGGCGCGCGCCGCGCTGCCGCCGTCGGTCCCGATGGCCGACGCCGTCGCGAACGTCGCCCACGCGTCGCTGCTCACCCTCGGCCTCGCCCGCGGCGACTGGGACCTCGTCGGCCGCGGCCTCGCCGACCGCCTCCACCAGCCCTACCGCGCGCATCTCTTCCCGCGCTCGATCGACATCGTCGAGCGGGCCGCCTCCTTCGGCGCCCTCGGCGCCACGATCTCCGGCGCGGGCCCGACCGTCCTCGTCTGGTGCCACTACGAGCAGACCGGCACCGTCATGGAGGCGCTGCGCCGCGAGGCGGCGGGCTGGGCCGACGTCCTGCGCGCGCCGTTCGAGCCGCACGGGGCGGACGTGCGCGAGTTGTAGGACTACGCGTGGATCGTGACCGGCGTGCCCAGCCGGACGCGGCGCATGAGCTGCTTGAGCGCCGGGTTGCTCGCGCGGACGCAGCCGTGGGAGACGGCGTGGCCGAGGGTCCAGGTGTGGGGCGTCGCGTGGATCGCGACGCGGTCGCCGCCGCCCCAGCCCTGGAGGATCTTCGGCTGGTGGGCGGTGAGGGCGAGGATGCAGCAGCCGTAGTCCGAGGCCGGGTTGCCGGTCCGCAGGCGGTCGGTCACGGCGAACTTCCCGGTCGGCGTCGGCGTCGCGGTGGTCCCGATCGCGACCTTGTAGACGTCGGTCATGCGCCCGCGGTGGAAGACCGTGAGCGAGTTGCGCGAGAGGTCGATGACGATCGAGCGCGGCTCGCTGAAGAGCGCGCCCGAGCTGAGCGGGAGCCAGCCGACGTGGTGGTGCTCGATCGAGGTCCGGACCAGGACCCAGCCCGGCTTGCGCGCGGCGACGGCGAGGATCGTCGGGGACTTGAACTCCGTCCTGGTGGCGATCCGGGCGACCATCCTGCCGCCCGGCTGGAGGCGCAGCATCGCGCGGCGGCGGACGTGGAAGGCCAGCGGCTCCCGGAGCTTCGCGGCGGCCTTCGTCGCGGGCGTGGCGGTCGTCGCCGTCCCGCCGTCCGTCGGCTCCGTGTCGGCCGGCGCGGGGCCGAGCGTGCTCGTCGCGCCGTCCACGGTCTGCCCCTGCGGCTCGACGTCGGCGCCGCACCCGGCGACGCCCGCGGCCAGGAGCGCCGCGGCGGCGGCGCCCACCAGCCCGGCCCGGCGGTGGCCCATCAGGCGGAGGCGCCGTCCCGCGAGGCGGCGAGCAGCGGCTCGAGCTGCTTGCGGGCGGCCTTCAGCCCCAGGCGGCCGAGCAGCTCGTCGGCCAGCGCGAGGTAGTCGGCGCCGAGGTCCGGCCGGTGGTCGAGGATCGAGACCGCGCGCTCGGCGGACTCGGCGTAGGCGATCGACTGCCGGATGGCGGTGGTGAGCAGCTTGTCGGCGTAGTGCTCCTTGAGCCCGGCCTGCGCCTCGCGCGAGTGCACGGTCCGCAGGTCGGCGATCGTCAGCACGACGCCGAGCCACTCGAGGTCCGGGTTCAGCCCGTCGCGCGCCAGCTCGATGACCTCGAGCGCCTGCTCGACGCCCTGCAGCGCGAAGTACTGCGCCTCGGCGCTCAGCAGCGCGTGGTCGGCGGCGACGAGCGCGTTGACGGTCAGCAGCCCGAGGTTCGGCGGGCAGTCGAGGAAGATGACGTCGAAGTCGCCGTCGATCGGCTTGAGCGCGCGGCGGAGCGTGAGCTCGCGGCCCATCTTGCCGGCGAGCGCGACCTCGGCCTCGGCGAGCGAGAGGTTCGAGGGGATGACGCTCACGCCGTCGGGCGCGACGTGCAGCGCGGCCTTCGCCTTGGCCTGCCCGACCAGGACCTCGCGGATGGTCGGCTCGGCCTCGGGCGGGACGTCGAAGTAGTCCGACAGGTTGCCCTGCGGGTCGAGGTCGACCGCGGCCACCCGCAGGCCGGCGCGCCGGAACGTGTCGGCCAGGTGGCGGACGGCCGTCGTCTTGCCGGTGCCGCCCTTCTGGCTGAGTACCGCGATCTTCAGCGCCATTGGCGCCGGATTGTAGGCAAGCGCCTCAGCCGGCGGCTTCGGTCGCCGGCGGCGCGGCGGCGTCGCCGAGCGTCGCGGCCGTCAGGTGCAGGTACTGCAGGCGGTAGCGGCCGACGACGATCTCGTCGCCGTCCTGCAGCGCGCGCCACTCGACGCGCTCGCCGTTGACGAACACCCCGTTCAGCGAGCGGTCGTCGAGCACGCGGACGCCGTCCGGCTGGCGGACGATCAGCGCGTGGCGGCGGGAGACGGTCGGGTCGTCGAAGCGGATGTCGGCGGCCAGGCTGCGCCCGATCCGCGTCCACTCCTTCTGGAGCGCGGCGACCCGCACGCGGCCCGCGTCCTCGTAGGCGAGGTACTCGCCGGGCTCGCGGATCTCCTCGCGCGCGGCCGCCACCAGCGCGACGCGCGCCGCGTCGCCACCGGCCTCGCCGGCGTCGCGGTGGAAGCGCCCGGCGGCGAAGAGCGACGCGCGGACGAAGCTCGAGCCCTCGCAGCCCGGGCAGGCCGGCAGCTCGTCGGCGGCGGCCAACGTCACCACGTAGCCGCACTGCTCACAGCGGAAGGACCCCGTTCCCGCCAGGGTCCCGGACGTCAAGGACTCCATCTCGACCACTCCCTCTCTGCCGGCTGGCAACCCGCGCTACCCGATCGACTGTACTGCCAGATCGGCAAAGGAAAAACCCCGAACGTCAATCCTTTGACAGCGCGTCAACGACTCCGTCACACCTGCTGTGGAAATCCCCGCGGAGAAGCCCCTGCAAACGAGCTGGGCGCGTTCGCGCGCACGCTGTCCGAGCACCGTTCGGTGCACGGGCAGGAGCGGTCCGGGCGGCGACGAATCCCCCGCCATGGCCCGCACCCTCAGGACCCTGTCCGAGCCCGACCTGGAGATCGCGCTGCTGCGCAAGTCGGTCGGCTCCCTGACGGCGGGACGCCACCACTGCGCCGACTGCGGCCGCACGCCGCTGGTCGGCGAGCGCATGTACCGCTTCGGCAGCGCCTCGACGGTCTGCGCCCTCTGCACGCCGCTGCGTCGCGCCGAGCCCGACGCCGTCGAGCTCGTCCGCCACTTCGAGCGCGGCCACACGGTCCGCCGGATCGTCCCGCACGCGGCCTGAGATCCGCGCCGCGGGTAGAATCCCGCCGCGTGGATCCCATCACCGCCGAAGTGATCGTCGCGCGCCCTCGGGAAGAGGTCTACGAGTACCTCGTGGACATCGCCAATCACGCCGAGTTCACCGATCACTACCTGGTCCACTGGCACCTGACGCGCGAGGACTCCTACGGCGTCGGCGCCGGCGCCCGCTACAAGGTCGCCGCGCGCGGCAAGCGCTACACGTGGACCGACTCGACGATCACCGAGGCCGTCGCGCCCCGGCTCATCGTCGAGCGCGGCCGCACGGGCAAGTTCAACCGCAACCTGACCCGCGCCGTCTACGAGCTGGAGGAGGCCTCCGGCGGCACGACGCGCGTCACGTTCACGCTCGAGACCAAGCCCAAGCTGCTCTCCGACCGCATCCAGGAGATCGGGACGCGCGGCTGGCTGAAGCGCAAGAACAAGAAGTCGCTGAAGCGCCTGCGCTCGATCCTGGAGGACGATCTCGACCGGGGCACGCGCCCCTCCGTGGCGGGCGGTCCCCGCAAGCCGGCTTCGGCCTTCCGGTTCCGTCCCGGCGTCAATCGCTAGAGTCCGCGCCCGCCATGCAGCTCCGCCGTCTCGCCGCCACCGCCGCCGTCGCCATCGCCGCCGCGACCACCCTCTCCGCCTGCGGCGGCGAGGAGCCGCACGCCGGCGAGACCGAGGGCATCTACGTCAACACCGGGGACCTGAAGTACCAGGTCCAGATCTCGCGCCAGCTCAACGCGGCCGACTTCGAGGACCGCGACTACCTCACGGGCCTGCCCGCCGCCGACAAGGTGCTGCCGGCCGGCGACGAGTGGTTCGCCGTCTTCATCCGGGTCTTCAACATGACCAAGACGGACCACCCGTCCGCGTCGCAGTTCGAGATCCGCGACACGACCGGCAAGACCTTCACGCCGATCCAGCTCGACACGAGCATCAACCGCGTCGCCTACAAGGCGGCCGAGGTCGGCGCCGGCGACCAGATCCCGGTCCCGGGCTCGCTGGCCCGCGACAACCTGACGCAGGGCGGCCTGCTGCTCTTCAAGGTGCCGAACGGCACCTACGCCAACCGCCCGCTCGAGCTGCACATCACGCCGCCCGAGGGCGGCCCCGAAGCCACCGTCGACCTCGACGTCTAGCCGCGGGCCTCGCCCTCCGGGCGAGCCTCAGCCCTTCAGCCCCGCCAGGAGCACCTGGCGGGCGGCGGGCGCGGCGGTGTCGCCGCCGGCGCCCGCGCCGACGAGCAGGACGCCCACCGCGATGCGCGGGGTGCCGTTGCCGGCCGGCGCGTAGGACGAGAACCAGGCGTCGGTGTCGGTCGTGTCGGCCTGCTGCTCCTGGTCCTGGACGCAGGACTCCGGATCGTCGGGCTGCGGCTTGCACGCCTGCGTGGACTTCAGCTCGGCCGTGCCGGTCTTGCCCGCGATCTTGACGCCGGGGATCGCCGCGGAGGTGCCCGTGCCGTAGCGCACGACGCCGAGCATCAGCTTCTCGACCGTCCGCGCGACCTTCGCGCTCGTCGCCTCGTGCGTCGGCGCGTCGCCCTTCCAGCGGTCGGGGTCGAGCGTGACGTCCGGGCGGTGGCCGCGCAGGCCGATCGTCGCGGCGACGATCGCCATCTGCAGCGCGGTCGCCTGCACGCGCCCCTGGCCGATCGCGCTCGAGCCGACGGCGAGGTCGTCGCCGATCTCGGCCGCGGGCGGGATCGACGCGGTCGCGGCGCCGGTGATCCCGGTCGGCGCGTTGAAGCCGAAGCGCTCGGCGGTCGCGACGAGCTTCGCCGCGCCCAGCTTCGCGCCGAGCGGCGCGAAGACCGAGTTGCAGGAGAGCGCGAAGGAGACCGCGAGCGTGCCGCCGCAGGACTCGCCGTTGGCGTTCTGCAGCTCGACGCCCTCGAGCGTCGCGGCGGTCTGGACCGGGAACGTGTCGGTCGGCTTCGCGATCCCGTTCTCGAGCGCGCTCGTCGCGGTGATGATCTTGAACGTCGAGCCCGGGGGCTGCAGGCCGCTGAAGCCGATCCCGGCGGCGGCGAGGACCTCGCCGGTCTTCGGCCGGAGCGCGACGACGCCGCCGAGGCGCCCGGCCAGCGCGGCGACCGCGGCCTCCTGGATCTTCGGCGCGATCGTCGTGCGCACCGGCGCCGCCTTGCGCGGCGCGCGCTGGGCGAGGAGCCGGACGCCGGCGCGCAGCTCGCCGCCGGGCGTGCCCGCGAGCTGCTCGTCGAACGCGCGCTCGAGGCCGGAGATGCCGACCTGCGCGTCGTCGGGGTAGCCGAGCTCGGCGTCGCGCGCCTTGCGGTCGGCGGGGATCGGGCCGAGCGCGCCGACGATCGCGCCCGCGGCGGCCCCGAGCGTCGAGCTCCGCTCCGCGCCGTGGGCCAGCGGCGTGCCGTCGCGCGCGAGGAGGTCGGCGCGGTCGGGCATCCGCGTGGTGCGCTGGAGGCGCTCGCCGGCGGCGAGGCCGGGGAAGACGAGGTTCGGCGTCCACCTGATCCGCGCGTGGTCGCCGTCCTTGACGACGTCGAGCGCGACGTCGCCGCGCACCGTGCCGAACGCGCGCGTCCGGAGCACGACGGGCAGCTTCCACTTGCCGTCGCCGGCCTCGCGCGGACGGCCGGTCTTCAGCGCCGAGACGGTCGCGGTCCCGGCCGCCGCCTCGTAGCGCTCGGCGAACGCGCCGCCGCGGTAGCGGTCCTGGACGTCGGTGGTCGTCTCGCGCCGCATCGCGGCGAAGTCGCCGCGGTCCCAGGCGTGCGCGAAGCGCTGCACCGCGTCGCGCTCGCTCGGGCCGCCGGTGGAGGCGCACACCACGCCCACGCCGAGCGCGACGACCACGACCGTGCCGACCGCCACGGCACGACGCGCGCGGGTCCGAGCGCGCGAAGGGCGGTGCGACGGTGGCATCGCCGTGGAAGGTACCGGTGAGCCGCGCGGATAGGCTGCGCTCACGTGACGGGCATCGACTGGCTGATCGTCGCCTTCGCGGCCGTGATGGCCGCCATCGGGTGGCGGCAGGGGTTCGTGGCGGGCGCCTTCGCGCTCGCGGGCCTCGCCGGCGGCGCGTTCCTCGGAAGCCGCCTGGGTCCTGCGCTCCTGCCGGACGGCTCGTCCTCGCCGTACGCGCCGCTGGTCTCGCTGGCCGGGGCGGTGACGGGCGGCGCGCTCTTCGCGGGGCTGTTCGAGACGGCGGGCTTCCTGCTGCGCCGCAGCGTCCCGGTTCCTGGCGTGCGGACGCTCGACGGGATCCTCGGGGCGCTGCTGAGCGTGGCGGTCGCGCTCGGGCTCGCGTGGATCGTGGGCGCCGTGCTGCTGCAGACGCCGGGGGTCCGCCAGCTGCGCCACGACATCCAGCGCTCGGCGATCCTGCAGCGCCTCAACACGATCCTGCCGCCGTCGGGGAGCGTCCTCAACGCGCTCGCGCGCTTCGACCCGTTCCCGCACATCGACGGGCCGGAGGCCGACGTGGCGGCGCCGAAGGCGGCGGTCGCCCGCGACCCGGACGTCGCGGCGGTCGCGCCGGGCGTCGTGCGGATCCTCGGCACCGCGTGCGGCCTGGGGATCGAGGGCTCGGGCTGGGTCGCGGGCGACGGCCTCGTGGTGACCAACGCGCACGTGGTGGCCGGGGAGGACGACACGACGGTGCAGGCGCGCGGGGAGGGGACGAGGCTCGACGCGACGCCGGTCGCCTTCGACCCCACCAACGACGTCGCGGTGCTCCGCGTCCCGGGCCTCGGCGCGCCGGCGCTGTCGCTCGCGAGCGACCCGCGCACCGGCGCGGAGGCCGCGGTCCTGGGCTTCCCGAAGAACGGGCCCTACGACGTCCGCGCCGCCCGATTGGGTCAGACGCGCGTAGTGGTCTCCCAGGACGCCTACGGCAACGGGCCGGTGACGCGCCAGATGACGACGTTCCGCGGCGTCGTGCGCCCGGGGAACTCCGGCGGGCCGCTGGTCGACACCGCGGGCCACGTCCTGGCGACGGTCTTCGCGCAGTCGACGGGGACGAGGATCCACGGCGGCTACGGGGTGCCGAACGCGATCGTCCGGCGCGCCCTGGACGGCGCGGCGCCCGAAGGGCGGTCGGTCTCGACCGGTCCCTGCGCGCGCTGAGGAACCTGTCACAACTTCGCAACAGGCCGGGCGGGCACCGGGTCCGGCCGCTACGCTCCGGCGTCACATGGGAAAGATCCTCGTCATCGCCGAGAAGCCGTCCGTCGGACGCGACCTCGCCCGGATCCTGCCCGGACCCTTCGAGAAGAAGTCCGGCGCGGGGGAGAAGACCGAGCGCTGGCTGGAGGGCCCCGACCACATCATCAGCTGGGCGGTCGGCCACCTGGTGCAGCTCGCCGAGCCGGACGAGTACGACGACAAGTTCAAGAAGTGGCGCATGGCCGACCTGCCGATCGTGCCCGCCAAGTTCAAGCTCGTCGTGCGCGACGAGCGCTCGCAGAAGCAGATGTCGGTGGTCAAGACGCTGCTCAAGCGCGACGACGTCGACGAGGTCATCAACGCCTGCGACGCCGGCCGCGAGGGCGAGCTGATCTTCGCCTACCTGTTCGAGAAGGCCGGGGCCAAGAAGCCCGTCCAGCGGCTGTGGCTGAACTCGATGACCAACGACGCGATGCGCGAGGGCTTCAAGAACCTCCGCGACGGCGCCGAGCTCTCGAAGCTCGAGGACGCCGCGCGCTCGCGCTCGGAGGCGGACTGGATCGTCGGGATGAACGCCACGCGCGCGGCGACGATCCGCCTGCGCTCGTCGTTCGACGGCGCGGTCTCGCTGGGCCGCGTGCAGACGCCGACGCTGGCGATCCTCACGCGCCGCGAGGAGGAGATCCGCGCGTTCGTGCCCGAGCCCTACTGGCTCGTCGACGCGCAGTTCGACGCCGAGGGCAACCGCGCCTACGAGGGCCGCTTCCACGCCGGCGCCCAGCCGCGGATCGCGACGGCCGAGGAGGCCGAGGCGGTCGCCGCCGCCGCGCGCGGCCAGCAGGGCGAGATCACCAAGCTCGAGAAGACCAAGCGCACCGAGAAGGCGCCGCTGTTGTACGACTTGACCTCGCTCCAGCGCGAGGCCAACACCCGCTACGGCTTCTCCGCCCGCCGCACGCTCGCCGCCGCGCAGCGCTGCTACGAGGAGCACAAGGCGCTCACCTATCCCCGTACGTCCTCGCGCTACCTGACCTCGGACATGGTGCCCGAGCTCAAGGAGGTCGCGGGCCACGTCGGCGAGCACCCCGAGTACGCCAAGGGCGCGCAGTACGTCACGCAGCTCGACCTGCTGCCGCTCGGCCGCGTGGTCGACGACGCGAAGGTCGGCGACCACCACGCGATCATCCCGACCAACTCCTCGCACAAGCTCGAGAAGATGGGCGACGACGACCGCCGCATCTACGACATGGTCGCCCGCCGCTTCCTCGCCGCCTTCCACCCGGAGGCGGTCTTCGAGAACACGCGCGTCGAGACCACCGTGGCCGAGCACGTCTTCCGCACGCGCGGCAAGGTGCTCGTCGTGCCGGGCTGGCGCGGCGTCTACGGCGAGCTCGCCGACGACGGCGGCGCGCGCGACGAGGAGGACGAGGGCCGCGACCAGTCGCTGCCGAAGCTGGAGAAGGGCGAGGTCGTCGCGCTGCGCGCGATCGAGGTCCTCGCCAAGGAGACCAAGCCGCCGCGGCGCTACTCCGACGCGTCGCTGCTCGGCGCGATGGAGACCGCGGGCAAGCTGGTCGACGACGACGAGCTGCGCGAGGTCATGAAGGAGTCGGGCATCGGCACGCCGGCGACGCGCGCGGCGATCATCGAGCGCCTGATCGACGTCGGCTACGTCGAGCGCGACGGCCGCTCGCTGGTCCCGACCGAGAAGGGGATGAACGTCATCCGCCTGCTCGGCGACCACCCGCTGACCTCGCCGTCGCTGACCGGCGACTGGGAGCAGCGGCTCGCGGCGATCGAGGCCGGCGAGCAGGAGCGCTCGGCGTTCATGGCCGACATCGCGAAGTTCGCGGGCTTCACGGTCGGCGACCTCGACGCGAAGCTCAAGGACGTGCGGATCCCGCGCGCCAACCTCGGGCCGTGCCCGATCTGCGGCCGCGACATCGTGGAGAACCGCAAGGGCTACTCCTGCTGGGGCCGCGACGACCCGGGCTGCGGCTTCGTCATCTGGAAGTCGAAGGCGGGCAAGAACCTGCCGCCGGCGACCGCCAAGGAGCTCATCGCGCGCGGCAAGACCGAGAAGCCGGTCACCGGCTTCAAGGGCCGCAGCGGGCGCTCGTTCCGGGCGCGCCTGGCGCTCGTGCAGAACGAGGAGGGCCGGATGCGCGTGGAGTTCGACGAGCCGTGGGCGAAGGAGGGCTTCAAGGAGGCCCAGGCCGACGAGATGGAGGCCGCGGCGGCAGCCGCCGCGGCGGTGGCGGCCGAGGGCGAGGCGGCCGAGGCGGCGAGCGGCGCGGCCGCCGCCAGCGGGGCGAGTGCCGCGGCGTAGGCCGGCGGCGGCGCGGCGCGCCGCCGCGTGCGCCGTGGCGTGGGGCGCCTTGGCGGGCCTCGCGGCCACGCCCGCGCTCGCCAACGACGCGGGCTCGGTCACCCACGGCGCGGGCGCGGTGAGCGCCACGTTCGCGTGGGACGAGGCCGCGAGCGGCATCGGCAACCCGCGGCTGTTCGTCGTGCGCGACGGCGTCCGCTACGACCTCACGATCGCCGACATCTGCCTCGAGGGCTGCATCGCGGTCCCCGACGACGGCATCGAGGACCCGGGCGGGACCTCGGCGGTCAAGGTCGCCGACCTCGACGGCGACGGCGAGCCGGAGGTGCTCGTCGACGTCTTCTCCGGCGGGGCGCACTGCTGCCTGACGGCGCGGCTGCTGACCTGGAACGGCACGGGCTACACGCCCAAGGACATCGAGTACGGCGACGTCGGCTACGCGCTGAAGGACCTCGACGGCGACGGCCGGCCGGAGCTCGTCGGCTACGACCCGATCTTCTCGGGCGCGTTCACCGCGTTCGCGGGCTCCGCCTTCCCGCCGCGCGTGCTGCAGGTCTTCCACGGCACGACGCTCGACGCGACGCGCGCGTTCCCCAAGCTCGTGCGCGCCGACGCCGCCGCGCGGCTGAAGGACCTCCGCAAGGCCAGGCGCGGCGACGACATCCGCGGCGTCCTCGCCGCCTACGTGGCCGACGAGTACCTGCTGGCCCGCGGGTCGGTCGGCACGCGCGAGGTCGACCACCAGCATCGCCTCGGTCGCGTGAGCAAGGCCTTCAAGCCGTACCTGCTCAAGCGCCTGAAGGCGTGGGGCTACCGCGCGCTGAGCGTCACCACCCCGCGGCGGGCCGCGACTTAAGTCCCAGTGCGACTCCGACCGGCCCTCGGGCAGTCTGGAGCCATGATCAACAAGCGCACGATCTCCACCGCCGTCGCCGCCGCCCTCACCGCCGCGGCGCTCACCGCCGTCCCCGGTCCGGCCACGGCCAAGACCGCGCCCGGCCTGACGAGCTTCCACGGGACCGTGACGTCGGTCTCGACCTCCGCCAAGACGTTCCGGATCACGCGGAGCGGCGGCACGACGCTGACCTTCCGCGTCACCGCGGCGACCACGTTCCAGCGGATCTCCGGCGGCTTCGCCGGCCTGGCCAAGGGCAAGTCGATCGAGGTCAAGGCCCGCAAGGTCGACGGCCGCTGGACCGCCCGCAAGGTCGAGCCCGGCACCGCCGGCGACGACCACGGCTCCGGTGACGACGACGGCGCCGACCACGACGCCGGCGACGACCACGGCTCGGACCGCTGAGCGGCGCCTGACTGGTCCTCGCGAACGCCGCGAGCCGGCCTTGCGGCCGGCTCGCGCGCACGCCGGGGATGAGAGCGTGCGTCCTGCGCGGCCCCCGAAGGGACCGCCCACTTCGCGGCTACCTCCGGCGAGCACCCGCCAAACCCCCGGCGAGCGGCCACGCGCCGCGCCAGCGCGAGCGGGGCGGGGCCGCCCCGGTTGGCGCGGCCACGCGCCGCGCCCGCGGGAGCGGGGCGAGCGGGGCGGGCCGGTTGGCCGGCCGCGCCACCGCCACGTGAGCGCGCCGGCGCCGCTCCTCCCGGCGGCGCTCGGCATCCCGTCGGGTGGCGGTGCCACCCTGTCGGACCCGCATGCCCCTGCACCTCGTCACCGGACCCGCGAACGCGGCGAAGGCCCGCACCGTCCTGGAGGCCGCGCGCGCCCGCGCCGCCGCCTCGCCGCTGCTCGTCGTCCCGACCGTGGCCGACGTCGAGATCTACCGCCGCGAGCTGGCGCAGGACGGCGCGGTGCTCGGCGTCCGCGTCGAGCGCTTCGGCGGCCTCCAGCGCGAGCTGGCCTTCCGCGGCGGCGTCGCGGGCCGCACGCTGACCGAGCTGCAGCGCGAGCGCGTCGCCGCCGCGGCGATCGCCGCCACGCCGCTCGAGCGCCTCGCGGGCGCCGCCCGCACGCCCGGCTTCGCGCCCGCGCTCGTGGCCTTCGTCCAGGAGCTGGGCGAGGCCCGGATCGAGCCGCCCCGCTTCGTCCGCGCGCTGCGCGACTGGGCCGCGGGCGAGCCCTCCCGCGCCGCCTTCGCCGAGGAGCTCGGCGCGCTCGTCCTCGCCTACCGCCGCGCGCAGGAGCGCACCGGCCGCCGCGACCAGCCGCAGCACGTCACCGCCGCGCTCGACGCGCTCCGCGAGGATCCGCGCCGCTGGGGCGGCACGCCCGTCTTCCTCTACGGCTTCGACGACCTCTCGCCGCTCCAGCGCGACGTCGTCGACACGCTCGCCAACGCCGTCGGCGCCGAGGTCGTGCTGTCGCTGACCTTCGAGCCCGGCCGCACCGCGTTCGCCGCCCGCGCGACGCTCCACCAGGACCTCCTGGCGCTCGGCGCCACCGAGGAGGTCCAGCCCGCGCGCGACGACTACTACGCGCCCGCCGCGCGCGAGCCGCTCCACCACCTCGAGCGCGCGCTCTACGAGCCCGACGCGCCGCGCGTCGACCCCGGCGCCGCGGTCGTCGCGCTGGAGGGCGGCGGCGAGCGCGCCGAGGTCGAGCTCGTCGCCGCCGAGGTCGCGCGCCTGATCCGCGAGGAGGGGATGGCGCCCGACGAGATCGCCGTCGTCCACCGCGGGCTCGAGGGCGCCGCGCCGCTGATCGACCTCGTCTTCCGCGGCTACGACGTCCCCGCCGCCGTGCGCCGGACGATCAAGGTCGGCCACACCGCGCTCGGCCGCGGCCTCGTCGCGATGGTCCGCTGCGCGCTGCTCGACGCGAGCGCCGACGACCTCCTGAGGTGGCTGCGCACGCCCGGCGTCCTGCGCACGCCCGCGTTCGCCGACCGGCTCGAGTCCCGCGCCCGCCGCGAGGGCGCCCGCACCGCCGCGCAGGCGCGCGCGCTCTGGGAGCAGGAGCACTGGACGCTCGAGGCGCTCGACCACCTCGCGCAGGCCCACGCGCGCGGCGGCGTCAAGGCGCTCGCCGAGCGCGTCGACGCCGAGGCCGCCACGCTGCTCGCCGCGCCCTGGCGCCGGACCGCGCCGGTCTTCGACGCCGAGGGCGAGCTCGACGCGCGGGTCGCCGCGCAGGTCCGCCGCGCGCTGCGCGAGCTCGGCCAGCTGCCGGTCGAGCTGCAGCCCGAGCCCGCGGCGCTGATCGCCACGCTCGACGGCCTCGAGGTCTTCGTCGGCTCGCAGTCCGGCGCGGGCCGCGTCACGGTCACCCGGCCGCAGTCGCTGCGCGCCCGCCGCGTCCGCGCGCTCTTCTGCCTCGGCCTGCAGGAGGGCGTCTTCCCGGCGCCGACCAAGCCGGAGCCGTTCCTCGGCGACGACGAGCGCCGCGCGATCAACGCCGCGACCGGCCTGCGGCTGCGCCTGCACGAGGACGCCCTGCACGTCGAGCGCCTGTTCTTCTACGCCGCGGTCTCGCGGCCGACCGAGCGCCTCGTGCTGAGCTGGCACGCGGCGGGCGACGACGGCGCGCCGTCGGTCCGCTCGCTGCTCGTCGACGACGTCGCCGACCTGCTGACCGAGGGCTGGGCGGAGCGCCCGCGCCGCCGCGAGCTCGGCGCCGCGGGCTGGCCCGCCGCGCAGGCGCCGACCGAGCGCGAGGCCGCGCGCTTCTCGGCCGCCGCCGCGCCGCCCGCCGAGCCCGCGCACATCGGCCACCTCCGCGCGCCCGCCGCGCTCGGCCCGCTGCGCGAGCGCCACACGTGGTCGGCCTCGCAGCTCGAGGTCTGGACCTCCTGCCCGGTGAAGTGGTTCGTCGAGCGCCACCTGCGCCCGGAGGCGCTCGTGCCCGACCCCGAGCCGCTGATCCGCGGCGAGCTCGCGCACCGCGTCCTGGAGCACGCGCTGTCGTCGCTGGCGGAGGACGGGGGCCTGTCCCCGGCGCGCCTGCCCGAGGCGCGCGCGCTCGTGCGCTCCGCCCTGGACGCGCATCGCGACGACTACAAGATCTCCCCGAACCCGGAGCGGCTGCGCAGCGCGCTGCGCCGGCTCGAGGTCGACCTCGTCCGCTACATCGAGTTCGCCGCGCACGCGGGCAGCGCGTTCCACCCGTCGCGCTTCGAGGTCAAGTTCGGGATGGCGGAGGACCCGTACCCGCCGCTGGAGCTCGACGACGGCGCGCTGCGGCTCGCGGGCCGGATCGACCGCATCGACACGGACGCGAGCGGACGCGAGGCGATCGTCTACGACTACAAGGGCAAGACCGCGACCGCGCAGGCGAAGTGGCTGGAGGAGGGCAAGCTCCAGATCGCGCTCTACCTGCTGACGGTCCGCCATGTGCTGGGACTCGAGCCGGTGGGCGGCCTCTACCAGCCGCTCGGGGGCGCCGAGGCGCGCCCGCGCGGCGCGGTCCTGAAGGACGCCGACCGGGGCCTGCAGGCGTTCGGCACCGACCGCGTCGACGAGGAGCGGATGGAGGAGCTGCTGAGCGCCTGCGCCGCGGCCGCGCGCACCGCGGTCGCCGAGATCCGGGCGGGCGCGCTGGAGCCCTCGCCCGAGTCGTGCGCGTACGTGGGCGGCTGCGCGCACCCCACGATCTGCCGGTGCGTGAGCGCGTGAGCGGCGCGCTCTACGACGCCGCCGGCGCGATGGTCGGGCGCGGCGGGCTGCCGTTCACCGCCGAGCAGGCGGCGGCGATCGCGCGCCGCGAGGGCCCGCTGCTGCTGTCGGCCAACGCCGGGTCGGGCAAGACCTCCGTGTTGAGCGAGCGCTTCGTGCGCTCGGTGCTGGAGGACGGCGTGGAGCCGGGCCGGATCCTTGCGATCACGTTCACCGACAAGGCGGCGGGGGAGCTGCGCACGCGCGTCCGCGGGCGCTTCGTCGAGCTGGAGCGCCGCGACCGCGCGCGCGACCTCGACGCTGCGTGGATCTCGACGTTCCACGGGCTGTGCGCGCGGATCCTGCGCGCGCACGCCGTGCGCGCCGGGCTCGACCCGGCGTTCACGGTGATGGAGGAGGCCGAGGCGCGCGACGTCCGCGGCTCCGCCTTCGAGCGCGCGCTCGCCGACTTCCTGCAGGACGACCGCCCCGAGACGCTCGACCTCGTCGCGGCCTACGGCGTGGACGCGCTGGCGCTGCGGATCACGATCGCCCACGACCAGCTGCGCAGCTCGGGGATGACGCGGCCGCGGCTGCCCGCCGTACGCGCCGCGGCGCCGGATCCGGGCGCGCTCGCCGCGGCGGTCGGCGGGGCGGAGGACGAGCTCGCGCCCGGCGACGAGCGGCCGCGGATCGCGACCGCGCGCACCGCCCTCGCGCGCTGCCGCGACATGTTGTCGTCCTTGGACGACGGCCCGCCCGCGCTCTCGGCGCTGGAGGACGCCGCGTTCAAGCCGGGCAACATGAAGGCCTTGCAGGGCGACGGCTGCACGGCGTACCTCGAGGCGCTCGACGCGTTCGCGACGGGCTGGCGCGACGCGCTGGCCGCGGCCGCCGTCGCGCTGCTCGACGAGCTGCTCGGCCGCTACGCCGACGCGTACGCCGAGGGCAAGCGGGCGCGTGCGGCGCTCGACTTCGACGACCTGGAGCTGCTCGCGCGCGACCTGCTGCGCGACGCGCCCGCGGTCCGCGCGAGCTACGCCGAGCGCTTCGAGCGCGTGATGGTCGACGAGTTCCAGGACACGAACGCGACGCAGCTGAGCCTGCTGGAGCTGCTGGGCGGCGAGCGCTTCGTGGTCGGCGACGAGCTGCAGTCGATCTACAGCTTCCGCCACGCGGACGTCCGGATCTTCCGCGCCCAGCGCGCCGCGCTGGCCGAGGTGGGCGCGGCGGCCGAGCTCGCCGCGAACTTCCGCAGCCGCCCGGACATCCTCGGCGTGCTCGACGCCGCGATGGGCGAGCTGCACGGCGCCGCGCACGTGCCGTTCGTCGCGGGCCGGAGCGACCCGGACCCGCCCGCCCGGGCCGGCGCGCCGCTGGTCGAGCTGCTGCTGCTCGACGCGGAGGCGGTGGAGGCGTGGCCGCCGGAGCTGCTCGCCTCGCTGCCGCAGGGGAGCGCGAAGCGCCGCGCGGAGGCGCGCGTGGTCGCCGCGCGGATCGCGCAGCTCGTCCGTGGCGAGGGCGTCCCGGCCTCGGACGTCGTGGTGCTGCTGCGGGCCGCGACCGACATGGCGGTCTTCGAGCGGGCGATCGAGGAGCAGGGGCTCGCGACGCTCGCCGCGGGCGGTCGCGGCTACTGGGGGCGCCAGCAGGTCCTCGACCTCTGCGCCCACCTCGGCGCGCTGGCGAACCCGCGCGACGAGCTCGCGTTGTTGGGGTTGTTGGCCTCGCCGCTGGTCGGGCTGAGCGCCGACGGCCTCGCGATCCTGGCCCGGAGCGCCCGGCCGGGCGCGCGCTACGACGCGCTCGCGGCGGCGTTCCCGCGCCCGGGTGGCGAGGAGCCCGAGCACCCGCTGCGCGACCTCCTGCCGGACGCCGACCGCGACGCGCTCGCGAACTTCCTGCCGTGGTTCGCGGCCGAGCGCGAGCAGGCGCCGCGCCGCGGGCTGGACCTGCTGCTGGAGCGCGTCGTCGACCGCACGGGCTACGACCTCCACGTGCTCGGCCTGCCGGGCGGGCGGCGGCGCTGGGCGAACGTCCTGAAGCTGCAACGGCTGGCGGCGGGCTTCGAGGCCCGGCGCGGGCGCGACGTCCGCGGGCTGATCGACCTCGCGACCGCCGAGCTGGAGGCCGAGGCGCGCGAGACCGACGCGCCCGTGGAGCTCGGCGACGCGACCGCGATCCGGCTCATGACCATGCACGCGGCCAAGGGCCTCGAGTTCCCGGTCGTCGTGGTCGCCGACCTGGGCCGCCCGGGCCGCAACGACACCGACGACCTGCTGGTGCGCGGCGACCGCGTCGGCCTGCGGCTGCGTACGATCGACGGCGCGTCGACCAAGGCGCTCGACTGGGAGGCGCTGCGCGACGAGCAGCAGGCCGCCGACCTCGAGGAGGAGCGCCGCATCCTCCACGTCGCGATGACCCGCGCGGAGGAGCGGCTGATCCTCAGCGGGACGTTCGATCCCGACAAGTGGCTCGCCGCGCCGTCGCCCGCCGTCGCGCCGCTGCGCTGGCTCGGCCCGCGGATCGTCGCCGGCCTGGCGGCGCTCGTCGAGGGCGAGGAGGGGGAGGCCACCGGCGACCCCGACCCCGCCGCGGCGCGCGACCGCGTCGCGGTGAAGCTCCACCGCTCCCCGCCCGCCGAGACCCTCGTCCCACCGGCGCCGATCGCCGCCGAGGCCGCGGGCCCCGGCACCCCCGAGCCCGCACCGGAGACGCCCGGCGGCCAGCTCACCCTCGACCTCTTCGCGGCGCCCGCGCCGGCGCGGCGGCGGGTGTACGCGGAGGCGCCGCCGGCCACACCGGGGACAGTCCCCCTCGCGCGGCCAGCGGTGCCGCCAACGTCACCGGTCGAGGGGACAGTCCCCTCTCCGGCCGACCCCGCCGCGCGCGCCCCCGCCGCCGACCCGCCCCGGCCGCTGCCCGCCACGTTGTCCTACTCCTCGCTCGCGGCCTACGACCGGTGCGCCTACCGCTGGTACCTCGAGCGGATCCTCCGCCTCCCGCGCGACGACTCCGGCGGGCCGGCGGCCAGGCGCGGCGAGCGGCCGGCCGGTCCGGTCCCCGGCGGGCTCGACGCGCTCACGCGCGGCTCGCTCACGCACGTCCTGCTCGAGGACCTCGACTTCGCGCGCCCGACCGCGCCGAGCGAGGAGGCCGTGCGCGAGGCCGCCCGCCTCATGGAGGCCGAGCTCACCGACGCCGACGTCGCCGACCTCCAGCAGCTCGTCGCCGCGTTCGCCGCCAGCCCGCTCGCGGCGCGGCTGGCGACCGCGACCGACGTCCGTCGCGAGCACGGCTTCGTCGTCGGGCTCGGCGACGAGCGGGCGCCGCTGCTCAACGGGATCGTCGACGTCATCGCCTTCGAGGAGGACGGCGGCGCGCTCGTGGTCGACTACAAGTCGGACGTCATCTCCGCCGACACCGACCTGGAGGCCTACGTCGAGGCCGACTACGGCGCGCAGCGGCGGATCTACGCGCTCGCCGCGCTCGGCGCGGGCGCCGCCGACGTCGAGGTCTCCCACCTCTTCCTCGCCCGCCCCGGCGCGCCCGCGACCGCCGTCTACGACCGCGCCGACCTGCCGCGCCTGCGCGCGGAGCTCGACGAGCGCGTCGCCGGCATCGCCGCGGGCGACTTCACGCCGACCGACCGCCCGCACCGCGCGCTCTGCCTCACCTGCCCCGGCCGCCGCGCGCTCTGCCACCACCCCGAGGAGCTCACGCTCCGCGAGGACCCCGCGCCGGTCGTCTAGACCCCGCCCGCGGGCTCAGGTCGCGGGCGGCGGCGCCATCGCGGCCGGCGGCCCGCCCGCGCTCGCGCGCTCGAGCCGCTCCAGCTCGGCGTTGACCTCCGCGCCGAACAGGAACGCGCAGGACGACAGCCACAACCACAACAACAACACGATCACCGCGCCCGCGGCGCCGTAGGCGGCGCCGTACGAGCTGAAGTTCTTGATGTAGATCCCGAAGCCGATCGACGCGACGATCCAGATCACGACGCCGCCGGCCGCGCCCGGCGTGATCCAGCGCAGCCGCCGCGGCTCGACGTCCGGCGCGTAGGAGTAGATCAACGCGTAGGCCACCATCATGGCCGCGAGCGCGAGCGGCCAGCGCGCGATCGACCAGATGGTCGCCGCCGTCGAGCCGATGCCGATCGACCCGAGCAGGTCCTCCGCGAAGCCGCCGCCGAGGAACAGCGCGGCGACGACGACGAGCAGCAGCAGCACGATCAGCAGCGTCACGCCGAGGTCGGTCAGCTTGCGGTCGACGAAGCCCCGGTCCTCCTCGACGCCGTAGACGCGGTTGAGCGCGCGGCCCGCGGCGCCGAACGCGCCCGAGGCGCCGTTCAGCGCGATCAGCACGGAGATCGCCAGCGCGAAGGAGACCGCCCCGCCCGAGGCGGAGACGATCTTGTCCATCACCTTGCGGATGGCCTCCTGCGTCGCGGGGTCGGCGCCCTGCCGCGCGAAGTAGTCCACCGCGTTGGTCACCGTCTGCTCGTCGCCGATCAGCGCGAACAGCGACGTCCCGAGCACGATCGCCGGGAAGAGCGACATCATGGCGTAGTACGTCAGCGCCGCCGCCACGTCGGTCATCTCGTGGCGGCGGAACTGGGCGAACGCGCGCTTCGCCACGTCGGGGTACGACGGGCGCGCGGCGGTGACGTCGGGCTCGACGCCGGACGCTGCGCTAGATGCGATGGCGGCCACCTGTCCGGAGGCCGTAGCCGCCGGTGCCGATGCCGCTGACCAACACGAGGATCGCGGCGACGATGCCCACGATGGCCGGCAGCCCGAGGGCGAGGCACAGCCAGTAGACGAGCGCCGCGACGAGGATGGCGATGAGGACTCCGATCATGGCCACCAGGGTGCCCAGTGACCGCCCGCGCCATGCACCGCGCAGCGTGCCTCAGCTGCTCTGGGCGTCGCCGCCGGGCCGCAGGAGCGCGTGCCCCTCGGTCACCGCGGCGGCGACGTCGACGACGGTCCGGTTGTTGGAGCGGGCGTGCGCGCGGAGCCGGTCGAAGGCCGCGCGCTCGTCGATCGTGTGCCGCTCCATCAGGATCCCCTTGGCGCGCTCGATCAGCGCGCGGCGCTCGATCGCCGACTCCAGCCGGTGGACCTGCTCGGTCAGCCGCCGCTCGTCGGCGTGGCGGCGCAGCGCGATCTCGATCGCGCTCTGCAGCGCCTCCGCGTCGCCGTCGCGCACCGAGGCGTGGATGCCGCGCTCGGCCGCGCGGCGCACGAAGTCCGCGTCCTCCTCGACCAGCAGCGCGATGATCGGGCCGTCGGCGAAGGCCGAGATCTCCTCGATCAGGTCGAGCGCGTGCGCGTCGTCGTTGTGCACCAACACGACCGAGAGCTCGGGCTCCTCGCGCGCGATCGCCTCGGTGACCTGCGCGAGCTCGACCGCCGTCCCGGTGACGTCGTGCCCGAGCTCCGCGAGGACCTTCGAGGTGCGCTCGAGGGCTGACTCGTCCTCGTCGGCGGCGAGGATCCGAAGACCGTCGGTTTGCGTGGCCACAGGGCCTATACTAGGCAGTGGACCCAGGGCCGTTCGCCCCGCCCTGGCGGTCCTTCCTCGCGCCCCAGCCCCCGGCGCCGTGCTTCGTCTCTTCCGCCGTCCAGCACGTCGTCCATGCAGCCTGACGCTCATCGCGCCCAGGAGGAACGCCTCCTGTTCACCCGCCTCTCGCAAGGTCGGGACCCGGCGCTGCGCGACGCGCTGGTCGAGCGCTACCTGCCGCTGGCGCGCCAGCTCGCGCGGCGCTACCAGCGCCCCGAGGAGCCGCTCGACGACCTGATGCAGGTCGCCTCGCTCGGCCTCGTCAAGGCGATCGACCGCTTCGACGCGAGCCGCGAGGTCGCGTTCTCCTCCTACGCCGTGCCGACGATCCTCGGCGAGATCAAGCGCCACTTCCGCGACCGCACGTGGTCGGTGCGCGTCCCGCGCGACCTCCAGGAGATGGCGCTGAAGGCCGAACGGGCGGTCGGCGACCTGACACGCGAGTTGCACCGCCAGCCGACGGTCGCCGAGCTCGGCAAGCACCTCGGCATCGGCGAGGAGGTCGCGCTCGAGGCGCTGCAGGCCGCGGGCGCCTACCACGCGACGTCGCTCGACACGCCGCGCGGCGGCGAGAGCGAGCCGGGGGACACGCTGGCCGACACGATCGGCGGCGACGAGGACGGCTACGACCTCGCCGAGGACCGCGCGACGATCGAGCGCCTGATGCGCACGATCACGCCGCGCGAGCGCGAGGTCCTGCGGCTGCGCTTCGAGCAGGACATGACGCAGGCGGAGATCGGCGAGATCATCGGCGTCTCGCAGATGCAGGTCTCGCGGCTCATCCGCCAGTCCGTCGCGCGCCTGCGCCTGGCCGCCGGAAGCGCTCCGGGGCCGGATCCGCGCTGACGGTCTCGGCCAGCTCGCGCACGAGCCGGTCGCGGAGCAGGGCGAAGCCGACCGAGGCCGAGATCGCGGCGAGCAGCCGGCGGTTGTCGTCGTCGAGCGGCTCGACCTCGTCGAAGACCATCACGAGCATCCCGAGGACCTCGCCAGCGACGGCGACCGGCACGCCGACCGCGTGCAGCCCCGCGGGCACGCCGAGCGCGCGGGCGGCGGGCTCGTCGAGCCACGCGCCGTCGATGTCGCGCAGCGCGCGGCCGACCTGCGGGTGGGCGGCGACGGTCAGCGCGGTCGTGGCCAGCGCGCCGCGGCGGGTCCCTTCCAGCGCGAGCCGGCCGCTGACGTAGGCGGCGAGGCCGACGTCGACCGCGCCGGTCTGCCGGATCAGGACGTCGAGCGCCGAGAAGACGACGTCGGGTCCCGGCTCGTGCTGGAACTCGGCGGCGAGGCCGCCGAGGGCGTCGAGCCAGCGGTCGTGGCGCTCGGAGCTGTGGCGCAGGGCCGCCAGCTCGGACTCCGCCTCGGCGAGTGCGGCCCGGGCGTCGTGCTCGCCGCGCGTCTCGACGCCGACGATCGCGACCAGCGGCGTCTCGCCCGCGGCGACCGGCAGGCGGTAGACGATCGAGCGCGAGGTGATCGCCGCGCTGCCCGGGCCGACGACGCTGCCGCCCCACGGCGGCAGGTCGACCTCGGTGCCCGGCAGGTCGGCGACGAAGTGCTCGCGCATGACCGCGCCGGTGCGGTGGGCGGCGATCGCGGGCAGGGGCGCGCCGGGCGGCGGCGCGCCCTCGATCGCGCGCAGCGCCGCGTTGGCCCAGACGAGCCGCAGGGGCTCGGGGCCCGCGATCAGCGCGACCGGGACCGGCGCACGCTCGACGGCGGCGCGGAAGCCCGCGTCCGAGGGCTCCTCGAGCGGGCCCGCCGCGCGGGCGGCGGCGATCGCGCGCTCCAGCGGCGTGCCCGCGCCCGCGGCCTGGCGGACGGCGACGACCCGCGCCGCGTCGGCCAGCGCGTAGCGCCGCGGCCCGGACCCGATCCGCACCGGCGCCGGGAAGCCGTGGCGGCGCTCCCACGTCCGCAGCCGCTCGCGCGAGACGCCGGTCAGCTCCGCGAAGCGCGTCGCGCTGACCGTCTGCCCACCTGTGTCCACCCGCGCCATCGTGCCGATTGTTGCCTCCGAGACCGTTGTCCATGCATGTCCACCTTGCGATCGTCGGCCCGAAAGTGAGTATGAGGCCATCCCCAAAAGTGGGGATGGCAGGCAGGGACAGACATGGAGGGGAACATGCACCCGACGACGGCATCGACGGCGGGCGGCGGCGACGACGTGCGCGTGCTGCTGCACCGGTGGCACTTCGAAGGCGACCGGGCGGCACGCGACGAGGTGGCGGCGCGGATGCTGCCGCTGGCGCGCAGCCTGGCGCGGCGCTACGCGAACAAGGGCGAGCCGCTCGACGACCTCGAGCAGGTCGCCTGCGTGGGGCTCATCAAGGCGATCGACCGCTTCGACCTCAGCCGCGACGTGCGCTTCGCGACCTACGCGGTCCCGACGATCGCGGGCGAGCTCAAGCGCCACTTCCGCGACCGCGGCTGGATGATGCGCGTGCCGCGCGAGATCCAGGAGCTGAGCGGCAGGATCGGCGTCGTCCGCGAGCGGCTCGTCTCCGACCTCGCGCGCTCGCCCACGGTGGCCGAGCTGGCACGGGCCACCGGCGCCGACGAGGACCGCATCATGGAGGCGCTCGCCGCGGCCGAGGCCTACCGCACGCTCTCGCTCGACCAGCCGTTCCAGGACGGCACCGGCCCGCTGGAGGCGATCGGCGGCGACGACTCCGGCTTCGAGCGCGCCGAGGCGCGCGCGATGCTCGCCGGCGGCCTCCACGACCTGGCGCCGCGCGAGCGCGAGATCGTCCACCTCCGCTACTACGAGGGCCTCACCCAGCGCGAGATCGCCGAGCGCATCGGGATCTCGCAGATGCACGTCTCGCGCCTGATCCGCCGCAGCGTGCAGGAGCTCCGCGACCACATCGAGATGCCCGCGGCCGCTTAGGGCGGGGCCGCGGTGGAGAGCACCTCGTGGGCCCGTCGGCGTTCCACCGCCTGACGTTCCGCGAGGCTCAGACCGCCTCGCTCTTCGGCTGGCTCTGGCTCGGCCTTGCGTTGCGCCGCCGCGCATCGGGCAAGACGGGTTGGTGAGCACGAAGAAGCCGCCGACCGCGGCGATCCTGGACATCGACGGGACGCTCGTCGACACCAACTACCACCACGCGATCGCGTGGTTCCGCGCGTTCCGCCAGCACGGGCACGTGGTGCCGATCTGGCGGATCCACCGCTCGATCGGGATGGGCGGCGACAAGCTGATCGCCGAGCTGCTCAGCGACGAGGTCGAGGAGCGCGAGGGCGAGGACATCCGCGCCGCCGAGAAGGCGCTCTACCTCACGTTCATCGAGGAGGTCGAGCCGCTGCGCGGCGCGCGGGCGCTGATGGAGGACCTGCGCGACCGCGGCCACCAGGTCGTCCTGGCCTCGAGCGCCAAGGAGGACGAGGTCGACCACTACCTCGACCTGCTCGACGCGCGCGGGCTGGCCGACAGCTGGACGACCTCCGCCGACGTCGAGCAGACCAAGCCCGCGCCGGACCTGATCCTCGCCGCGCTGGCGAAGCTCGACGGCGCGCCCGGGATCATGATCGGCGACTCGACCTGGGACTGCGAGGCCGCCAAGGCCGCGGGCATCGACTCGATCGCCGTCCTGACCGGCGGGTTCTCCGAGGAGGAGCTGCTCGCCGCGGGCGCCTCGCAGGTCTTCCACTCGATCGACGAGCTGCGGATGGCGCTGGACGACACGCCGCTCGGGTAGAGCAGTCCCATGAGCAGCCTTCCCGTCCTCGAAGTCCCCCAGCCCGTCGAGCCCGCGACGCCGGTCGTGCCGCCGGAGCCCTCCCCGGCGCCGATCGACCCCGGCCCCAGCGTGCCCGAGCCGGAGCCGCCGCACGAGGATCCGATCGACCCACCGGCGGACCCGATCGATCCTCCCGCGCCCGCGGAGTAGGTTCCCCTCCATGGGCTTCGACCAGTACCACGAGCCGCCGGAGGAGCTGCCGGCGGAGACCCGCACCTTCGCGCGCCTCTGCGCGTCCCTGACCGAGGAGGCCGAGGCGATCGGCTGGTACGAGCAGCGGCTCGCGCTCGAGAAGGACCCCGAGGCGCACGCCGTCATGTCCGACGCCGTCGGCGAGGAGTACAAGCACTTCGCGATGGACCTCGAGTTCCTGCTGCGCAAGAAGCCCAAGTGGCGCCAGATCGCCGCGGGCGTCCTGTTCCGGGACGGCGACATCGTCGAGCACGGCGAGGCCGCCGAGGCCGCGGCGGGCGACGACGGCGGGGGAGGCTCCGGCGGCGGCGGGGGCGGGGCCTACGACGGCTCGCTCGGCATCGGCAGCCTGAAGGGGGCGACCCGGTGAGCGGCCATCTGCTGCGCAGCCACGCGCCGATCTCGGACGCGAGCTGGAAGATGATCGACGAGGAGGCGCGCGACCGGCTGACGCCGGGCCTCGCGGCGCGGCGCCTCGTCGACTTCGACGGCCCGAAAGGCTGGGAGCACTCGGCGACCAACCTCGGCCGCGTGCAGGACACGGAGATCAGCCCGCTCGACCACGTCGAGGGCCGCGTCCGCCGCGTCCTGCCGCTCGTCGAGCTGCGGGCGCGCTTCACGATCTCGCGCGCCGAGCTGGCCGCGGGCGACCGCGGCGCCGACGACGTCGACTTCGACGAGCTCGACGCCGCCGCCCAGCGGATGGTCGTCGCGGAGAACGCGGCGGTCTTCCACGGCTGGTCGGACGCGGGCTTCGACGGCGTCGCGCGCGTCTCGCCGCACGACCCGATCCCGTGCGGCGACGTCATCGACCGCTGGCCCTCGCACGTCGCGCGCGCCGTGGAGACGCTGCTGCGCAACGGCGTCTCGGGCCCGTACGGCCTGGCGCTCGGCCGCGAGGAGTACACCCGCGTGACCGAAACCGCCGAGCACGGCGGCTTCCCGCTCTTCGACCACCTGCGCAAGATCCTCGGCGGCCCGATCGTCTGGGCGCCGGGCGTCGACGGCGGCATCGTCCTCTCCCAGCGCGGCGGCGACTTCCTGTTCGACTCCGGCCAGGACATCGCGGTCGGCTACGAGTCCCACGACGCCGAGAGCGTGACGCTCTACCTCGAGGAGTCCTTCTCGTTCCGCGTCGCCTCGCCGGAGGCGGCGGTCGCGATCGTGCGCTGAGGCGCGCCGACCGCGACCGCGGCCGGAGGGGTTGGCGCTACGCCAGCCCCTCCGCCTCGTACTCCCGCAGGTAGCCCTCGAAGAGGCGGCGGTGGCCCTCCTCGTCGCGGAGGATCGCGATCACCATGTCGTTGGTCACGGGGTCGGTGCCCTCGGTGGCCTCGATGATCGCGTTGTAGTGCTCGATCGCGCCGGTCTCGGCCTCGATGACGCCCTTGATCACGTGGACGACGTCGGTCTGGTGCGCGGGCGGCTGGAGGTAGGTCTGCTCCGGCGTGAAGTCCATCGAGCCCGGGACGACCCCGTAGAGCTCCTTGATGCGCGCGGCGAACTGCTGCGCGTGGCCGAGCTCCTCCTGGATGTCGGTGTTGAGCGACTCGATGATCTCCTGGGCCCGGACGCCGTCCGGGTTGACGGAGTTCGTGATGTAGGACATCACCGTCTCGAGCTCCATCCAGTAGGCCTTCTTGAGCATCTCGACGATCTGCTCGCGCTCGTGCGACTTGTCGTCGGCCAGGATCCCCTGACTCGCGTTTCGGGTCGTGGTCATGCGGTGAGCCCTACCCGCACCAACCCGACACCGAATCAAAGGAGGCGCCCCGCCGATGGCCGACGCGCTGCAGGGCAGGAAGGTCGCGATCCTCGTCGCGAACGAGGGCATCGAGCAGGTCGAGCTGACCGAGCCGCGGCAGGCGCTCGAGGAGGCGGGGGCGACCGTCGCGCTGCTCGCGCCCGAGGCCGGCGAGGCCCAGGCCTTCGACCACCTCGACAAGGCCGACGCCTTCCCGGTCGACGTCGTCGTCGGCGACGCGAGCGCGGAGGACTACGACGCGCTGATGCTCCCCGGCGGCGTGGCGAACCCCGACAACCTGCGCACCCACCCCGAGGCGGTCGCCTTCGTCCGCGCGTTCTTCGACGCCGGCAAGCCGGTCGCCGCGATCTGCCACGCGCCGTGGACGCTGATCGAGGCCGACGTCCTCCGCGGCCGCACGCTGACCTCCTGGCCCTCGCTCCAGACCGACCTGCGCAACGCGGGCGCCACATGGGTCGACGAGGAGGTCGTCGACGACGCCGGCCTCGTCACCTCGCGCAACCCGGACGACCTGCCGGCCTTCAACGCGGCGATGATCACGGCGTTCGCGGAGGGCGAGACGACGTAGCTCCTGCCGCGGCGGCACGCAAGAATCCCTGCGCGGAGTGTGCAAACCGGGTCCGGTCGGGCACACTTGCCGGTCCATGCCCCGTTCGATCTGGACCGGCGCCATCAGCTTCGGGCTCGTCACCGTGCCCGTCAAGCTGTACAGCGCGGTCAACCGGAAGTCCGTCCGCTTCAACCAGCTCAACGCCAAGACGGGCTCGCGGATCGCGCAGAAGCGCGTCGACGCCTCCACCGGGGAGGAGGTCGCCTACGAGGACCTGGTGAAGGGCTATGAGATCTCCTCGGACCGCTACGTCGTGATCGACCCGGCCGAGCTCGACTCCGTCCAGCCCGCCAAGACGAAGACCATCGACATCGAGGACTTCGTCGACCTCGACGAGATCGACCCCATCTTCTACGACCACCCGTACTACCTCGCGCCCGGGCCCGGCGGCGCCAAGCCCTACCGGCTGCTGCTCGAGGCGATGCGCGAGACCAACCGCGTCGCGATCGCCAAGGTCGTCATCCGCCAGAAGGAGAGCCTCGTCGCGATCCGGCCGCTGGCCGAGCACGACGTGCTCGAGATGGCGACGATGCTCTTCGCCGACGAGGTCGTGAGCCCCGACCGCCTCGACGACATCCCCGCCGCCGAGGACGTCAAGACCAACCAGCGCGAGCTCGACATCGCCAAGCAGCTCGTCGAGTCCCTGGCCGGCGCGTTCGAGCCGACGAAGTACAAGGACACCTACCGCGAGGCCGTCCTGGCGATGATCGAGAAGAAGGCCGCCGGCGAGGAGATCGTCATCGCGCCGGAGGACGAGGAGGTCGCGCCCGTCCCGGACCTCATGAGCGCGCTGAAGGCGAGCCTCGACGCGGTCCGCGAGCGCACGGGCGACGACGACGGCGTCGCCGGCGGGTCCGACGACGCCGCCGCGGCGAAGCCCAAGCGCAAGCGCGCACCGGCCAAGTCGAAGGCCAAGAGCACCGCCAAGGGCTGATCGCGGCTGGGCCCCGCGCGCGCCGGGTATGGCGATCGGCGTGCCGGATCCACGCCCCCCGCGCCTGAGGAAGGTCGACTGCAGCGGCCCCGGCCTGCGCCGGGTCCGGCGCGGGCGCGGGTTCTCGATCCTCGACCCCGACGGCGAGCGCGTCGAGGAGCCCGAGGTCCTCACCCGCGTCAACGAGCTCGTGATCCCGCCCGCGTGGCAGGACGTCTGGATCTGCCCCTACCCCGGGGGCCACATCCAGGCCACCGGCATCGACCAGCGCGGCCGCAAGCAGTACCTCTACCACCCGCGCTGGCGCGCCCGGCGCGACCAGGCCAAGTTCGAGGACATGGTCGTCTTCGCCCGCGCGCTGCCGAAGCTCCGCAAGCGCGTCGAGGACGACCTCGCCCGCGAGGACTTCTCCGCCGACCACGTCCTGGCCCTCGCCGTCCGGCTGCTCGACCGCGGCTTCTTCCGCATCGGCACCGAGGACTACGCGGTGACGAACGCGACCTACGGCCTGGCGACGATGAAGCAGCGCCACGTGCGCGTGCGCGACGGCGTCCTCTACTTCGACTACCCGGCCAAGCACGGCAAGCGCCGCATCCAGGCCGTGCTCGACCCCGACCTCGTCGACGACGTCTGCCGCCTGAAGAAGCGCCGCGGCGCGGGCGACGAGCTGCTCGCCTACAAGCGCGGCCGCAGCTGGGTCGACGTGAAGTCCTCCGACATCAACGCCTGGCTGAAGGACGCCACCGGCGAGGACGTCAGCGCCAAGGACTTCCGCACCTGGGGCGCGACCGTGCTCGCGGCCGTCGGCCTCGCGGTCAGCCCGGTGCCCGACACGAAGACCGCCCGCAAGCGCGCGATGGCGCGCGTCGTCAAGGAGGTCGCGCACCACCTCGGCAACACGCCCGCGGTCGCGCGCGCCTCCTACATCGACCCGCGGACCTTCGACCGCTACCTCGACGGCGTCACGATCGCGGGCACCCTGCCCGACCTCGCCGAGGCCGGCGACGGCACCGCGATCCAGGGCGCCGTGGAGGGCGCGGTGCTCGAGCTGCTGACCGGCGAGGACTCGCCGGCGATGGCGCCTCCCGGTGGCGCGGACATCGCCGCCGAGCTGGCCCGCGCGGCCTAGGCGCTCAGGGCGAGGCCTCGGCCTCGTCGAGCGCCGCGACCGCCTCGTCGCGCGAGCCGCGGATCGTGAAGATCTGGTCGAGGCCCGTGATCTCGAACGTCTTGGCGATGTTCTGGTCGACGTTGACGATCGTCAGGCGGCCGTCGCGGGCGCGCAGGCGCTTGACGGTGCCGATCAGGACGCCGAGGGCGGTGGAGTCCAGGAACGTGGTCTCGCCGAGGTCCACGACGATCCGGGACTTGCCGCCCTCGATCGCCTCGCCGAGCGCGGTCTTCAGCTCGGGCGCGGTGAACAGGTCGATCTCGCCGCGGACGGCCACGACCTGCGTCGAGGGGTCCACAGCATCCTGGGTCAATGCGAATTCGGGTGGCATCTCTTCCCCCTAGTGTGACGGATCTGGATGCGGGCGGGTCACTCGCGGAAGGCCAGCCGGAGCAGGAGCTCCGACCCTTCCGTGGTGATGTCGGAGGCCACGCGCTCGAAGACGTTGCCGACGCCCGGGAGGGACGCGGCGGCGATCAGCGGGTCGGCGCCCGCGGCGGGCAGCGGGCCCACGCGCAGGGACAGCCCGGCCGGCTCGGCGTGGACGTGGACGGTGACGTGGTCGCCGGCGGTGTGGCCCGGGGCGTGGGCGGCGACCGCGTCGGTGAGCAGGAGCGCGTCGTCGAGGCGGTCGATCGGGCACTGCGCGCGCGCGGCGAGCATCCCGACGACGCGGCCGAGGACCGGGCCGAGCAGCTCGGGCCGGCTGACGGTCAGCGTCGCCTCGTTGACGGTGGAGGTCTCGGGGCTCATGCGGAGGCCTCGCGGACGCCGTCGAGCTCGAAGACCATGCGCACCTCGGTCTGCTCGGCGTCGTTGGTGCCCAGCTCCAGCGAGGACGCGAGCGTGGCGATGAGCGGCAGGCCGAGGCCGAGCCCCGGGCTGTCGGGGCGCGGCAGGATGCCGCGGCCCTGGTCGCTGACCACGACGGTGAGCGCGCCGTCGACCAACCCGGCGGTGACGCTCATGGGACCGTCGCCGTCGGGGTACGCATGCACCACGACGTTGGTGCAGGCCTCGGTGACCGCCAGCTTGACGTCGGCGAGGGCGTGATCCGGCACGTCGAGGGCGTCGCCGAGCCCGCCGAAGGCGTGCCGGACGACGGCCACGTTCTCGGCGCGGGCCGGCAGAGTCAGCTCGAAGTCGGGCGTCAGAAGCTCCTGGTGGCGGTCGTGCCGGGGCATCCCAGCCCCGGGGTTCTCATCGGCTGGCATATGCCCACCCGGCGGTCGTCCTATTCGCGACTTCGCACCCGCACGTACGAAGGTGGGGGAGCATATCGGTCGCCCGGCGCGGATCCGCCACCGAAGAGCCGCTTAAGCACGACGAGCCGCCTGAGGGCGGCCCGACGCGTGTGGGGGAGGTCATCGCATCGCGCCGGGGCAGGGGTCCGGCGCTCTCCGTGACGCGATATGGGCGGGAACTGCGTCCCGCGAACCTCGGTATGCCCCGGCCCTGCGGGGTCAAACACCAGGAATCCGAGATACCGGAATCTGGTTTGCGTGCTGACGTTCTCCCTGCTCCGAGCGTGTGTCTGAGGCGGTCCGCGGAGGCTGTATGCGATCGCGTACGACTGTCCAATCTGGAGTGCTCTTGCTACTCTGCCGACTCCTCTCACGTGCCCCCGGGCCGCCACGGGACACCTCATGACGATCTCCTCCTTGCCTCAGGCCGACGGCCTGTACGACCCCCGCTACGAGCACGACGCCTGTGGCGTCGCCATGGTCGCGAAGCTGGACAACCAGCCCGACCACGGCGTCATCCACCGCGCGCTCACGGCGCTGGACAACCTCGAGCACCGGGGCGCCGAGGGCGCCGACGTCCGCACGGGCGACGGCGCCGGGATCCTGGTGCAGATCCCCGACGCCTTCTTCCGCCAGGTCGTCGACTTCGAGCTGCCCGCGCGCGGCGCCTACGGCGTCGCCGTCTGCTTCCTGCCGCGCGACCCGCAGCAGCGCCGCAAGCTCGAGGAGCTGATCGAGCTCAACGTCCGCATCGAGGGCCAGCAGCTCCTCGGCTGGCGCGACGTCCCGGTCGACCTCGACCACGTCGGCGACACGGCCAACGCCTCGCGCCCGCACGTCAAGCAGCTGTTCATCGGCGCGGGCCCCGGCTTCGCCGACGACCAGGACCGCTTCGAGCGCAAGCTCTACGTGATCCGGCGCATCGTCGAGCTCGCGGCGGGCCCGGACTTCTACGCCCCGAGCTTCTCCTCGCGCACCTGCGTGTACAAGGGCATGCTGATCTCGCACCAGCTGCGGGACTTCTACCCGGACCTCAAGGACGACCGCTTCGCCTCCGCGCTCGCCCTCGTCCACAGCCGCTTCTCGACCAACACGTTCCCGAGCTGGGACCTCGCGCACCCGTTCCGCGTGATCGCCCACAACGGCGAGATCAACACGCTGATGGGCAACGCCAACTGGATGCGCGCCCGCGAGTCGCAGCTGGCCTCGGAGCTCTTCGGCCTCGACCTCCAGAAGGTCATGCCGATCGTGCGCCCCGGCGGCTCGGACTCCGCGACGTTCGACAACGTCCTCGAGCTGCTGATGCTCGCCGGCCGCTCGCTGCCGCACGCGGCGATGATGATGATCCCCGAGGCCTACGCGGACCGCGACGACCTCCCGGACCACCTCAAGGGCTTCTACGCCTTCCACTCCTGCCTCATGGAGCCGTGGGACGGGCCGGCCTCGGTCTGCTTCACCGACGGCACGGTCGTCGGCGCGACGCTCGACCGCAACGGCCTGCGCCCCGGCCGCTGGGTCGAGACCACCGACGGCTACATCATGCTCGGCTCCGAGACCGGCATGCTGCCGATCCAGCCGCACGAGGTCGTCCGGCTCGGCCGCCTGGCGCCGGGCAAGCTCTTCCTCGTGGACCTCGAGGCGGGCCGGATCGTCGACGACGCCGAGGTCAAGGAGCAGGTCGCGACCGCGGAGCCCTACGGCCGCTGGTTCGAGGAGAACGTCGTCCGCTTCGACGACCTCCCGCCGCGCGAGGGCCTCACGCTGGCCCAGCCGCTGCGCGACCTCCAGCTCGCCTTCGGCTACAGCCAGGAGGACCTCCGCGTCCTGATGGCGCCGATGGCCAAGAACGGCGAGGAGCCGCTCGGCTCGATGGGCAACGACAACGCCCTCGCGGTCCTCAGCGACCAGCGCCCGGCGCTGTTCTCCTACTTCAAGCAGCTCTTCGCGCAGGTCACGAACCCGCCGATCGACCCGATCCGCGAGTCGATCGTCATGTCGCTGGGCACCGGCGTCGGCGCCGAGGGCAACCTGCTCGAGCCCTCGCCCGAGCACGCGCGCCAGCTGGTCATGAACCAGCCGATCCTGCGCAACGGCGAGCTCGAGACGCTGCGCACGCTCGAGCACCCGTGGTTCAAGACGCACACGATCGACATCACGTGGGCGGTCCAGGACGGGCCCGAAGGGCTCCACGCCCGGCTGGCCGAGATCTGCGACGAGGCCCACGACGTCATCGCGACCGGCGTCAACGTCCTGATCCTCAGCGACCGCGGCATCGGCAAGCGCCGCGCGCCGATCCCGTCACTGCTCGCGGTCGCCGCCGTGCACCACCACCTGGTGCGCGAGGGCACGCGCCTGCAGACCGGCCTCGTCCTCGAGTCCGGCGAGCCGCGCGAGGTGCACCACTTCGCGACGCTGATCGGCTACGGCGCCAGCGCCATCAACCCCTACGTCGCGTTCGAGACCGTCGACGCGATGGTCGCCGAGGGCCGCGTCGCCGGCCTCGAGTCGGCCGACGAGGCCGAGCGGCTGGTCGTCAAGGCGATCGGCAAGGGCCTGCTCAAGACGATCTCCAAGATGGGGATCTCGACGATCCAGTCCTACTGCGGCGCGCAGATCTTCGAGGCCGTCGGCCTCGAGAAGCCGCTGATCGACCGCCACTTCTGCGGGACCGCGTCGCGCATCGGCGGCGTCGGCCTCGAGGTCCTCGCCCAGGAGGCGCTGGACCGCCACGAGCGCGGCTACGGCCTGCCGCTCGCCGAGGAGCTGCTGCCGGTCGGCGGCGTCTACGCCTGGCGGCGCGACGGCGAGCACCACATGTGGAACCCGGAGACGATCGCCGCGCTGCAGCACGCGGTGCGCGACACGAACGGGTCCGCGCAGGAGAAGTACGACGAGTACGCGCGGATGGTCAACGAGCACGCCACGCGCAAGGCGACGCTCCGCGGCCTGCTCAAGTTCAAGGGCGGCGCGGAGGCGATCCCGCTCGACGCGGTCGAGCCGGCGAAGGAGATCGTCAAGCGCTTCGCCACCGGCGCGATGTCGCTCGGCTCGATCTCCACGGAGGCGCACGAGAACCTCGCGATCGCGATGAACCGCCTCGGCGGCCGCTCGAACACGGGCGAGGGCGGGGAGGACCCGCGCCGCTTCAGCCGCGACGAGAACGGCGACCTGCGCCGCTCGGCGATCAAGCAGGTGGCCTCGGGGCGCTTCGGCGTCACGATCCACTACCTGGTCAACGCCGACCAGCTGCAGATCAAGATGGCCCAGGGCGCGAAGCCCGGCGAGGGCGGCCAGCTGCCCGGCCACAAGGTCGACGCGTACATCGGCTCGGTCCGGCACACGACGCCCGGCGTCGGCCTGATCTCGCCGCCGCCGCACCACGACATCTACTCGATCGAGGACCTCAAGCAGCTCATCTACGACCTGCGCTGCGCGAACCCCAAGGCGCAGGTCTCGGTGAAGCTCGTCAGCGAGGTCGGCGTCGGCACGGTCGCCGCCGGCGTCGCGAAGGCCAACGCCGACCACGTCGTCATCGCGGGCCACGACGGCGGCACCGGCGCCTCGCCGCTGTCCTCCATCGTCGCCGCGGGCGCGCCGTGGGAGATCGGCCTGGCCGAGACCCAGCAGACGCTGCTCAAGAACGACCTCCGCTCGCGGATCGTCGTCCAGACCGACGGCCAGCTCAAGACGGGCCGCGACGTGGCGATCGCCGCGATGCTCGGCGCCGACGAGATGGGCTTCTCGACGGCCCCGCTGATCGCGACGGGCTGCATCATGATGCGCGCCTGCCACCTCAACACCTGCCCGGTCGGCATCGCGACGCAGGACCCGGAGCTGCGCAAGCGCTTCCAGGGCACGCCGGAGCACGTCGTCAACTTCTTCTTCTTCGTGGCCGAGGAGCTGCGCGGCATCATGGCCTCGCTCGGCATCGCGAAGTTCGAGGACCTGATCGGGCGGGTCGACCTGCTCGAGGCCGACGGCGCGATCGAGCACTGGAAGGCGCGCGGGATCGACCTGACGCACCTGCTCACGTTCCCGCGCGACGTCGACGCGGAGAAGCCGCGCCACCGCACGCAGCCGCCGCCGCCGGTGCTCGACGACGCGCTCGACCACATCCTGCTGGAGAAGGCGCGGGCGGTCGTCGAGGACGGCGAGGCGCACGTCGACATCAACGTGCCGGTGCGCAACGTCAACCGCTGCGTGGGCGGCATGCTCTCCTCGCGGATCGCCGAGGTCCACGGCCGCGACGGCCTGCCGGCCGGCGCGATCGACGTGACCTTCACCGGCTCGGCGGGGCAGTCCTTCGGCGGCTGGCTCGCGCCGGGCGTGACGTTCACGCTCAACGGCGACGCCAACGACTACACGGGCAAGGGCCTCTCCGGCGGCACCGTCGTCGTCCGGCCGCCCGAGGGCGTCACCTTCGAGGCCCAGGACAACGTCATCGTCGGCAACACGGTGCTCTACGGCGCCACGTCGGGCAAGGCGTTCCTGCGCGGCCAGGCGGGCGAGCGCTTCGGCGTGCGCAACTCGGGCGCGAGCGCCGTCGTCGAGGGCGTCGGCGACCACGGCTGCGAGTACATGACCGGCGGGCGCGTGGTCGTCCTCGGGCAGACGGGCCGCAACTTCGCGGCCGGCATGAGCGGCGGCTTCGCCTACGTGCTGGACGTCGACGGCGGCTTCCGCTCGCGCGTGAACCCGACGATGCTCGACCAGCTCGAGGCGCTCACCGACGAGGACGCCGCCGAGGTGCGCGCGCTCGTCCAGGAGCACCTCGACCGCACCGGCTCGACCGTCGCGGCCGGGCTGCTGGAGGACTGGGACGCCGCTCGCGGGCGGTTCCTGAAGGTCTTCCCGACCGACTTCAAGCGCGTGCTCAACGAGGCGGAGGCCGCCAAGGCCGCCGCGCCGCCGACCGCCGAGGAGTTCGCCGGGGTGGCCGTCGACGCGGGCGGCGAGCCGCCGGTCCGCACCGGAGAGGGGGAGTAGTCCATGGGTGAGCTCGGAGGGTTCCTCAAGATCGACCGCTCCAACGTCGCCTACCGCGACGCCACCGAGCGCGTCGGCGACTTCAAGGAGTTCGTGGTCCAGCGTCCCGACGAGGAGCTGGCCGCGCAGGGCGCGCGCTGCATGGAGTGCGGCGTGCCGTTCTGCCACAACGGCTGCCCGCTGGGCAACCTGATCCCGGACTGGAACGACCTCGTCTACCGCGAGCGGTGGCAGGACGCGATCAAGCAGCTCCACGCCACCAACAACTTCCCGGAGTTCACGGGCCGCCTGTGTCCCGCCCCGTGCGAGGCCGCGTGCGTGCTGGAGATCCGCGAGGGCGACGCGGTCACGATCAAGCAGATCGAGAACTCCATCATCAACCGCGCGTGGGACGAGGGCTGGGTCGTGGCCCAGCCGCCGGCCGTCGAGACCGGCCGCAGCGCCGCGGTCGTCGGCGCGGGCCCGGCCGGCATGGCCGCCGCGCAGCAGCTGCGCCGCGCGGGCCACCGCGTCGTGCTCTTCGAGCGCGACGAGGCGGGCGGCGGCCTGGTGCGCTTCGGCGTCCCGGACTTCAAGATCGAGAAGTGGCTCGTCGAGCGCCGGCTGGACCAGCTGCGCGAGGAGGGCGTCGAGGTCCGCTGCGGCGTCGACGTCGGCCGCGACGTCACCGCCGAGGAGCTGCGCGCGGAGTTCGACGCGGTCGTCCTGACGATCGGCTCGCGCGTGCCGCGCGACCTCGAGGTCGACGGGCGCGAGCTCGACGGCATCCACCCGGCGATGGACTACCTCTACGTGCGCAACCGCGCGATCGCGGTGGAGCTCGGGCCCGAGCCCTCGACCGACGCGCCCGCGCCGCGGGAGATCACCGCCGCGGGCAAGCACGTCATCGTCATCGGCGGCGGCGACACCGGCGCCGACTGCGTCGGGCACTCGATCCGCGAGGGCGCGCTCAGCGTCACGCAGCTCGAGCTGCTGCCTGAGCCGCCGTCGCACCGCCCCGACGAGCGCACGCCGTGGCCGCTGTGGCCGCAGAAGTTCCGCCTGTCGTACGCGATGGAGGAGGCGACTGCGATCGGCAAGGGCGAGCAGGACTACTCGATCGTCACGACGCGCTTCGAGGGCGAGGACGGGCGCGTGACCGCGCTGCACTACGCCCAGGCCGGCGCCGCCCCGCCGTTCGCGCCCGTCGAGGGCACCGACGGCGAGATGCAGGCCGACCTCGTCCTGCTGGCGATGGGCTTCCTGCACCCCGAGCACGAGGGCGTCGTCGAGCAGCTCGGCGTCGACCTCGACCAGCGCGGCAACATCAAGGCCGCCACCTACGCGACGTCGGTCAAGGGCGTCTTCGCCGCGGGCGATGCGCGCCGCGGCCAGTCGCTCATCGTCTGGGCGATCAACGAGGGCCGCCAGGCCGCCCGCATGGCCGACCGCTTCCTGCACGAGATCACTGCCGCCGACCGCGAGCCGGTCTTCGCCGGCAACGTCAACGACGCGGACGACGGGCCCGAGGGGCCGCCGTCGCACGCCGACGGCGGGCTCAGCGCGGAGGAGGAGTAGGACGCGGCGCGCGACCGCTGTTAGGGTCGCGCGATGTCCCAGCCGCTCGTCACCCGTCGTCGTCTCCTGGAGGCCGGCGCGGCCGGCGCCGCGCTCACCGCGCTCGGTGGGCCCACCGCCGCGTTCGCGGCGGCGCGCAAGCGCAAGAAGGCCGACGTGGTCGTCGTCGGCGCCGGGTTCTCCGGGCTCACCGCGGCGCGGGCGCTGGAGGCGGCCGGGCACTCCGTGATCGTGCTCGAGGCACGCGAGGTCGTGGGCGGCCGCACGCGCAACGCCTCGATCGCGGGCGGCAAGTACATCGCCGAGGTGGGCGGCCAGTTCGTCGGGCCGACGCAGGACCGGATCCTCGCGCTGGCCAAGGCCGTCGGGGCCAAGACGTTCGACGTCTACAACACGGGCGACAACGTCTTCCTCGCGCGCGGGGAGCGGACGCTCTACCCCGCCGCGGTGGGGATCCCGAACGACCCCGAGGTCCTGTCGCTGCTCTCGGTCCTGCAGGAGGTCGACAAGCTCGCCGCGGACGTCGGCGTCCTGGCCCCGTGGAAGCACGCCAAGGCCCGCCAGTACGACGGCATGACGCTCGCGCAGTACCTCGCGCCGAAGGGCCTCACGCCGACCGCGCAGGCGGTCGCCGACGCGATCTTCCAGGCGATCTGGGGCGCGGACGCCGACGAGCTCTCGTTCCTGTACGTCCTGCAGTACGTCGCGGCGGCCGGCAACGCGAAGACCGCCGGCGCGTTCCTGCGGCTGATCGCGACGGGCGGCGGCGCGCAGGAGCAGCGGATCGTCGGCGGCTCGGTCGTCGTCGCGGAGAAGGTCGCCGCGAAGCTCGGCGCGCGCGTGATCACCGGGGCGGCGGTCGAGAAGGTCAAGGACCACGACGGCGTCGTGACGGTCACCACGCGCGGCGGCCCGACCGTCGTGGCGCGGCAGGCGATCATCGCCGTCCCGCCGGTGCTCGCCGCGCGGATCGCCTTCGCGCCCGGCCTGCCCGCGGGCAAGAAGGCGTTGTTGAAGGCCATGACGCCGGGCTCGCTGACCAAGGCCGAGGCCGTCTACGAGACGCCGTTCTGGCGCGAGGCCGGCCTGAGCGGCCAGGGCGTCAGCGACACCGGGATCGCGCGCGTGCCGTGGGACAACTCGCCGCCCGACGGCGGCGTCGGCGTCTTCTTCTCCTTCATCGGCGGCAAGCGCCACCAGGAGTGGGCGGCGCTCGACCCCGCGACGCGCCGCGCGCGCGTCCTCGACGACTTCGTGCGCTTCACCGGCGACGAGCGCGCCCGCAGCCCGCTCGAGTACCTCGAGAAGGACTGGACGACCGAGACGTGGACGCGCGGCTGCCCGGTCGGCCACTTCGCGCCCGGCGTCCTGGCCAAGCACGGCGCCTACCTGCGCGCGCCGGCGGGCCGGATCCACTTCGCGGGCACCGAGACCGCCGACTACTGGCTCGGCTACATGGACGGCGCGGTGCGCGCGGGCGAGCGGGCGGCCAAGGAGGCGGGCGCGCGCCTCAAGGGGTAGCGCGGAAGAGCAGGACCTGGTTGCGCCGCGCGCGGCGGTCCCAGCGGTCGACGGCCAGCCAGGTGTGGCGGCCGCCCTGGGCGACCACCGGCGCGGCGCCGAGCTCGTGGCCCGCGCCGAGCGGGATCGTCCGCGACGGGCCGAGCGTGCCGTCGGCGCGCGGCGTCGCGGTCTGGAGCCCGCGGGCGCCGTCGCGCACCGTGGTGATCGCCAGCAGCGGGAGGCGGCCGGGGGCGGCCGCGGTGAGCGCGACGCCGGCCACGTGCGCCGGGGCGGCCACGGCGCGGATGACCGGCGCCGACCACGCGCCGCCGTCGCGCACGGCGAGCGCGGCGCGGTCGTGGGCGACGGTGCGCGGGACGCCCTGCGTCCACGCGACGAGCGTGCGCGGGCCGTCGAGGACCACGCTGGGCGTCGCGCTGCGCGGGATCCGGATCCCGGGGGTGGAGAGGACCGCCGGGTTCCCCCACGCGGGCTGGCCCGCGGTGCGGACCGCGGCGACGACCTGGCCGGCGCTGCCGCCCCGCGCCCACGCGGCGACCGTCCGGCCCTCGCCGGTGGCGAGCGCGAGCCCGAGGCCGGCCTCGGTGGAGCCGGGCAGCGTGACGGCGGGCGCGAACGCCTCCGCGCCCGCGGCGCGCTCGGCGACGTGGACGCCGTCGGCCTCCGTCCACCCGACGGCCGCCGAGCCGTCCTCGCCCATCGCGACGACCGGGAAGCCCGGCTTGCCGTCGCCGACGAGCTGCGGCGTGCCGAAGCGGCCGCCGGCGGGGCGGGAGGCGGCGAAGACCTGGTAGCCGCTTCCCCGGTAGCGCCAGAACGCGACGGTCGCGTCGCCGTGGGGATCGGCGGCCATGGCCATGATCTGGGTGCTGCGCGGGCCGGGCGCGAGGACCTGGCGGCCGGCCAGCGTGGGGCCGGTGGCGACGACGGGCCGCCGCGAGCCGTCGACGATCTCGAGCCAGCCGGCCGCGAGGTCGGCCCCCGGCGCCGCGAAGACGCCCGCGCCCTCGAAGCCGTTGCGCGAGGTCGCGACCGTGGTCGCCGCGCCGGGGCCGAGCCGGCCGGGCGTCGCGCTCCGGCGCAGCAGCAGCTGGTGCCCGGCGCGCGCGACGCGGCGGTCGAGCAGCAGCGCCGGGCGGTCCTGGCGGTCGGCCCCGAGCCCGAGCAGGCTCGTGTCCTGCGCGGGCGACGAGACGGCGATGGGCGCCGACCAGCCCGCGTGAGCGGCGGTGGGCGCGGCCAGCGCGGCGGCGGCGAGGACGAGGGGGAGGAGGGAGCGGCGCATCGTCTGCACCCAACGCGCTCCGGCGGACGGAGGTTGCGCGCGCGTCCGGACCTGACACGCTGTCAACCGAAACTTGACGCCTCCGTCATCTTCTGGCACTGTGGCGTCCATGTCCCCGACGCTTCCCTCCGTCTGCCTGATCGGCGCCGGCTCGTCCGGCATCGCGGTCGCCAAGGCGCTCCACGAGCACGGCGTGCCGTTCGACTGCATCGAGGCCTCCGACCGCGTCGGCGGCAACTGGGTCTTCGGCAACCGCAACGGGATGTCGGCGGCCTACCGCGACCTCCACATCAACACCTCGCGCGACCGCATGGCCTACTCGGACTTCCCGATGCCGGCCGACTACCCCGACTACCCGCACCACTCGCAGATCGCCGCGTACTTCGACAACTACGTCGACCACTTCGGCTTCCGCGACCACATCATCTTCAACACGCGCGTGGAGCACGTCGTGCGCGGGGCGGACGGCGTGCACACCGTCACCACCGACGACGGCGTCGTCCGCGAGTACGACGTGGTGCTGGTCGCCAACGGCCACCACTGGAACCCGCGCTGGCCCGAGCCCGCGTTCCCCGGGGCCGACACGTTCACCGGCACGCAGATCCACGCGCACGAGTACGTCGACCCGTCGATCTTCGAGGGCAAGGACGTCGTCGTGCTCGGCATGGGCAACTCGGCGATGGACATCGCGGTCGAGTCCTCCTACGTCGCCAGGACGACCTACCTGGCCGCCCGCCGCGGCGCCTGGATCGTCCCGAAGTACCTCTTCGGCCGGCCGTCGGACCAGTTCAAGAACGACCCGCGGATCCCGTTCAAGATCCGCCAGAAGGCGATGCACCGCATCGTCAAGCTCGCGACCGGCGACCCCACCAAGTACGGGCTGCCCAAGCCCGACCACCAGTTCGGCGAGGCGCACCCGACGGTCTCCGGCCGGATCCTCGACCGCATCCAGCACGGCCGCGTCGCGCCGAAGCCCAACATCAAGGCCTTCGACGGCGGCGAGGTCGAGTTCGTCGACGGCACGCGCGCGCCGGTCGACGTCGTCGTCTACTGCACGGGCTACAAGATCACGTTCCCGTTCTTCGACGAGGACTTCCTGGCGGCGCCCGACAACCACATCGAGCTCTTCCGCCGCGTCTTCCACCCGGACATGGGCGACCTCGCGTTCGTCGGGCTGCTGCAGCCGCTCGGCGCGATCATGCCGCTCGCCGAGGCGCAGGGCCAGTGGCTCGCCGACTACCTGCGCGGCCGCTACGCGCTGCCCGCCGCGGGCGAGCTGGCCGCCGACATCCGCGCCGACCAGGACGCGATGCACAAGCGCTACGTCGCCTCCAAGCGCCACACGATCCAGGTCGACTTCGACGACTACCTGCGCGACCTGGAGAAGGAGCGCAGGGCGGGCGCCGAGCGGGCCGCGGCGCGCGGCCACGCGCTGCCGGTCGAGCACCGCGCCAAGGACCTCCCGCGCACGGCGGGCGCGGCGGTCGCCGCGTGAGCGGGGGCGAGGCGGTCGCGGAGGGCGGCGCGGTCGCGGCGGCGGCGGCGGGCGCGGGCAAGCGCGAGCGCACCAAGCAGGCCAACCGCGCCGCGATCCTCGACGCGGCCCGGCTCGTCTTCGCCGACATCGGCTACGGGGCGGCGACCGTGCGCGACATCGTCCGCGGGACCGACCTCGCGACCGGCACGTTCTACAACTACTTCCCCGACAAGGAGACGGTCCTCACCGCGCTCCTGGACGAGACGGCGGGGGAGGCGCGGCAGCGCGTGCGCGAGGCGCGGCGGGGTGGCGTGACGCTCGAGGCGTTCGTGCGCGACGGCTTCCGGGCCTACTTCGACTTCCTGCTCGAGGACCGCGTGACCTCGGAGCTCCTCAGCCGCAACGCGGGCACGATCCGGGCGCTGTTCGACGAGCCGTCGCTGGTCGCGGGCGTCGAGGAGCTGGTCGAGGACCTCCGCGCCGGGGTGCAGGCCGGTCTGATCCCGGACCACGACGTGGAGTACATGGCGGCGTCGATGGTCGGCGCGGCGTTCGAGGTCGGCGCGCGGATGCTGGAGGGCGAGGAGGCGCCGGACCCCGCGCGGGCGACGGAGTTCATCTCGAACCTCTTCATCGCGGGGCTGCGGGCGCACCGCCCCTAGCGTCCTCCGGCGGCGTCCACGCAACGTCCGTTGCGCGGGCGGGCACCGCAACTTCCGAGGTGGCTAGGCTGTCCTGGTCCTCAGTGCGCCGGCGTTTCCGCGCGCTGACCTCACTCCCCGTCCCCGACGCCGACAAAGGAGCACCCGCATTCCGATGCGACGTCTCGTTGCCATCTTCCTGCCCATCGCCGCCCTCGCCGCCGCCGCCATCGTGCCGGCCGGCGCGTCCGCGGTCACCGTGGGCATCTCCGACCAGCAGGCCTCGACCTTCACGAACCCGCTCTACGCGCCGCTGAAGCTCAAGGTCGCCCGCTACATCGCCCCGTACGACGTGCTCTCCGAGCCCGCCGAGAAGGCGAAGCTGGACGCCTGGATCCACAACGCCAAGGCCGCCAAGCAGACGATGCTCATCTCCTTCGAGCACGCGCGGACCAAGGCCAAGTACAACAAGGCCCCGTCGGTCGCGACCTACACGAAGGCGCTCAAGGCCTTCAAGAAGAAGTACGGCTCCAAGTTCGACATCTCGCCCTGGAACGAGGTCAACGTCTGCCAGGCGAAGGGCCGCATGGAGGGCCAGCCGTCGAAGATCTGCAAGTCGGCCACGGGTCCCAAGCTCGTCGCGCAGTACTACTCGGCGGCCAAGTCGGTCTTCGCCGGCCGCAAGATCGTCGCGATCGACATCCTCGACGGCTCCAACGTGGGCGGCGCGGTCAGCTACCTGCGCAAGTTCAAGAAGTACGTCAAGGGCACGCCCAAGTACTGGGGCATCCACAACTACAGCGACACGAACCGCGGCTCCACCTCGCGCACCTCGCGGTTGATCAAGGAGATCAACAACAAGAAGGCGGAGGTCTGGCTGACCGAGACCGGCGGCCAGCTGAAGCTGCGCGGCGTCGAGTACGGCGAGGCCAAGGCAGCCAAGGCGCTGAAGTGCATGTTCTCGATGCCCAAGAAGTTCACGCAGATCAAGCGCCTGTACATCTACCAGTTCAACGGCGCGGACTCGGCGAACGACTTCGACGCCGGCCTGATCGGCCCGGACAACTCGCTCCGGCTCGGCTACACGGTCGTCCAGAAGCGCCAGTCGGCGACCTGCAAGCCGTAGCCGCGGCCGCAGTTCCCGACGCAGGACGCGACGGGCGCCTTTCGGGGCGCCCGTCGTGCGTTCGGGTTGCCCCTCGTAGACTGGAGGCGTGCCCACCTTCTGCCGCCACAACCGGCTCGTCGAGAACTGCCCCATCTGCTCCAAGAAGGAGCAGGTCTCGAGCCCGACGCGCTCGGTCGCGCGGCGCCCCTCCCGCACCGCCGAGGCGAGCGCGGTGCGCGCCCCGCGGAAGTCCGTCTCCTCCGGGATGACGGTGCGGCGCGTGCAGCGCGCGCCCGACGACGGCTACGAGCACGACCTCGTCCCGGGCCTGCGCTCGAGCATCGACGCGGGCCGCCTGGCCGACGAGCTGGCCTTCAGCGCCGCGCGCCTGCGCGAGCTCTCCGACGCGCCTCCCGGCCTGTACGGCGAGGTGGCCGGCCTCGAGGATCGCGAGGAGGCGGCGTGGCTCACGTTCCTGATCGCGTTCCTCTCGCCGCTGGACGCGGCCGACCCGTGGGCGGGCATCTCGGCCGCCCGCACGACCTGGGCCTCCGGCGCGCTGCCGGAGCTCGAGGGCGTGCAGGTCGGGCCGCGCACGGCGTTCGACCCCAAGCGCGGCGCGGCGGCGCTGGTCGCCTACCGGGCGTGGGCCGAGCGGCTCGGCGGGCAGGTCCAGGCGCTGGCCGGCGAGGAGAGCTGGACGCTGCAGCACCGCTACGACCGCGCGTTCGAGCGCCTCGGCCTGCCGGGCTTCGGCCGGCCGCAGCGGATGGAGTTCCTGGTCCTCGGCCACCGCCTCGGGCTCGTCGACCTCGATCCGTGGACGATGCACCTGAGCGCCTCGACGCCGACCGACCCGGTGTCGCTGTCGGCCAAGCGCCTGCTCGGCATCGGCGACCCGGTGCTGCTGCAGCGCCGCCAGCGCGAGCTGGCGCACGGGGTGGACGTGCCGGTCGAGTCCCTCGACCTCGCGCTCTACAACTGGTCGGCGCCGGCCGAGGCGGAGCGGTACGTCGCGGGCTCGACGGCGACGCTCGACGGGGCCGAGCGCGACCGGATCGCACGGGCGCTGGGGCTGTAGGGCGTGGTGTCGCGGCTCGTTGCGGTGTGCGTCGCCGTCGCGGCGGCGGCCACGCTGCCGGCGGGCTGCGGCGGGTCGTCGAAGAGCGCCGCCGTGACGGCGGCGCCGACGGTCTCGCTGTGGGTCAGCGCGACGGCGCACGACTACCGGCAGGTGGCGGCGGGGGCGAAGCTCGCGCTCGCCGACGCCCGCGGCCACGCGGGGGCGTTCCGCGTCAACTACGCGGGCAAGGAGGTCTCCGACGACCCGGCGCGCGCGGAGGCCGACGCGCTCGGCAACGCCCGGACCTCGCTGCAGGACACGCAGGTGAGCGCGGTGATCACGAGCGTCGCGTCCGCGGTCGCGCAGCCCGCGATCACGCTGCTGAACGAGGCGGGGATCCCGACGGTCGCCCTCGGCGACTCCGCGCTGAAGACGATGGCGTGCAGCGCGGCGAGCGACATCTACCCGAGCGGGCACGAGACGGCGATCGTCGTGACGCCCGCGACGGCGATGCCGCTGAGCTTCCGCGCGCGCTTCCTCTCCCGCCTCGGCTTCGCCCCGGAAGAGGCCGCCTGGGGCGCGTACCAGGGCGCGCAGGCGGTGCTGTCCTCCATCGCCGCGCCGACGAGCGTCAAGGCGGGCAGCAAGCCGCCGCGGCTCGACCGCGACGCGCTGGCGGCGAGGCTCGTGCAGTCGCACGGCGGCTGCTCGGCATAGCGCCGCGCGGCGGGATCGCTCGGCCGCGTCCTGCGGCCGGCACGCGGCGAGCGCCGCGCGGGCGATCGCTCGGCCGCGCGCCTGCGGCCACCTCGCGGCGTTGTTGTCGTCCATCTGGACGGACGGCCGATGCTGTCCGATCGCGGATGTGCAGCGCCCTCCATCGCTAAAGGCGTTTAAAACCATACGCGCATTTCCGCTCTGAGCGGGATTGCGCGTGCCGATGCGCACGAGCCGCCGTTCGGCGACGGACGCATGCCGCCGCCGGTTCGTGGCACGTGTCCGCTCATCGACGTTCAGCCGGTGGCGGTTGGCAGCGATATCCCGTGGCACCGCTCACCGATGGGCGGACGTCGTCACTCGGACCTCCGACAGGACCCAGGGGGGCGAGAAACCGTGGCGGCGGACCTAAGGATCACGACGCGCCAACCGCACCCCCAAGGACCGGGACATGGACAACCTCGCCCCGCCCGAGCCAGAGGCTCGGGCCAGGCTCACGCACGCTCAAGCGCAGGAGCTCGTCCTGCGCACCGTCTCGACGCAGGCCGAGTCGCTGCTGCGCGTGGCCTACCGCCACAGCCTCTGCGCCGACGACGCGCACGACGCCTACCAGCGCAGCATGGAGATCTTCCTGCGGCGGGCGCGGACGCTCGACCCCGGCTCGGTGCACAAGTGGCTGCACGTCGTCGTCAAGCGCGAGGCACAGGAGGTGCGGCGGGCGCGGTCCGGCTCGGTGGCCCTCGAGGCCGTCGACTTCGACCGCCACGCCGCCGGCGACGCGGTCACGCCGGAGGAGCGCGCGCTGACGCTGGAGCGCGCCACGCGCGCCGCCGAGGCGCTGCGCCGGCTCAAGCCGCAGGAGCTGCGGGCGCTGTGGCTGAAGGCGCTGGGTCACTCGTACGCGGAGATCTCGACCGAGACCGGGTTCTCGGCGACGAAGGTGAACCGCTGCATCACCGAGGGCCGCAAGAGCTTCCTGGAGCGGTTCGAGGGCATCGAGGCCGGCGCCGAATGCGCGCGCTGGCAGCCGATCCTCTCCGCGATGGTGGACGGCGAGGCGACCGCCGCGCAGGTCACCGAGGCCCGGCCGCACCTGCGCAACTGCCCGGCCTGCCGCGCGACGCTCCGCGGCCTACACGAGACCCAGCGGCCGCTCGCGGCGGTCCTGCCGGTCGGGCTGGTGAGCGCGGGCGCGAAGCTCGCGGGGCTGCTCGAGCGGCTGCTGCCGGGCAGCGGCGACGCGGGCGCCGCCGCCGGAGGCGCGGGCGTCCTCGGCGTGGGCGGCGTGAAGCTCGCGGGCCTGCTGGCGGCGGGCGCCGCGGCGACGGGCGGCGGGTTGATCGTGGCGTCGGAGGCGCGGGAGGCGGGGGCGCGTCCGGCGGCCGCCGAGCGCGCGGCGCCGTCGCACCGCGCGGCAGGGTCGCCGGTGCGCGCCGCCGCCGCTGTGCCGTCCCGGCCGGTCGTTGCCTCGGCCTCGGCCGCTGCCGGCGCCGGCGCCGTGCCGCCGCGGCGCGCGGTCCGGCCCCACCGCGTCCTCGCCCGGCGCCACGCGACGACCGGGCGCGTCGAGTTCACCCCGCGCGGCGCCGAGCCCGCGCCCGCGCCGGTGGTCCGCGCCACGCCGCGGGCCGTCCGCGCGAGCGCGCCTCACCCCGCGCCCGCGTCCGCCGCCCCCGACACCACCCGCGGCGAGTTCGCGCCGCAGCCCTGAGCGACCCCATGACCTTGCACACGAGAAAGGAATCCACGATGCATCCCCTCACTCCCTGGCCCGGCCGCCTCAGGCACGCCCGGCTCCTCGCCGTCGCCGGCGTGCTGCTGGCCCTGGCGCTCGCCCACGCCGCGCCCGCGCACGCCGCGCCCGGCATCTACATCCACCTCGGCTGCGTCAAGAGCGGCGACCTCGCCGACGCGTACGGCGGCTGGCAGCCCGTCGGCTCCGTCGCCAACGGCAACGCCAACACGAACCAGTGCCCGTCGGGCGGCCTGCGCTCCGACATGACCCCGACCGGGAGGATCCCGCTCGGCACCGCGGTCGGCTGGAAGTACAAGGCGCCGCCGAACACGCACATCTTCCAGCTGTCGGCCCGCTACTCCGGCTGGACCAAGCCCTACGACGTCAACCAGGGCATCCTGCAGTTCGTCGAGGGCGGCTCCCACGTCGGGTTCACGTACGTCGGGAGCGGCGCCGCAGGCGGCGGCTGGAACCCGATCGACTGGTCGGACCTGCACGCCGACGACGTCACGATGCAGCTGGTCTGCGACGGACCGACCGGCAACCCCGGGTGCAGCGGCACGACCGGCTGGTCGACGCTCTTCTCCCCGCGGCTGTACCTGACCGACGACCTCCCGCCGGTCGGCGGCGCGACGTCGGGCAGCGTGGTCGCCGACGAGACGCTCAAGGGCAACGAGGGCCTCACATACTCGGCCTCGGACGACGGCGGCGGCGTCGCGCGGCTGCGCCTCTACGTCGACGGCCGGCCGACGGCGGTGGACCACGCGGTCGACGCCAACGGCGGCCACTGCCAGGTCGACCACAGCGAGGACGGCGTGTGGGTCTTCCCGGCCGCCAAGCCGTGCCCCGGGCTGGTCAACGCGGATGAGACGGTCGACACGACGGCCATCCCGGACGGCTGGCACACGATCAGCTTCAAGGTCGTGGACGCGGGGCAGCGCGAGGCGGGGCTGTGGACGGGGAGGCGGTTGGTGGCGAACCACCCGCCGGTGAACACGCAGGCACCGCTCTACGCCGACCAGGATCCTGCCGCGAACCCGCTCGTCGGGCACGTGATCACGGCGTCCAGCGACGGCACCTGGACCGGTCCGGACCTCCACGTCTCCCGCGCCTGGGTCCAGTGCGACGGCCACGGCACGATCGGGTCGTGCGCGGCGATCCCCGGCGCGACGAACCTCGCCTACACGCCCACGGCGGCCGACATCGGCCACCGCCTGCGGCTGAGCGTCACGGCGACCAACGTCGCCGACTCGGTCACCGCCTACTCGCAGCCGACCGGGATCGTCGCGGCGCCGAGCAGCGCGGAGCCGATCACGCCCAAGCCGGACACCGGCAAGGACACCACCACGCCGCAGGTCACGATCAACGTGCCGCCCGCGGCGGTGCCGGTCCTGCCGTCGGTCTCCGTCAGCGCGAACGTGGAGCACGCGTTCCGCGGCCGCGTCGCCGGCGAGCCCGCCGGCGCGACGTGCCCGCAGGACCGCGCGACGTTGAAGTTCGAGCACGTCAGCGGCGGGCAGCTGAAGCTCGGCTTCGGCAAGGCGTCGACCGCGCAGGTGCAGCTCAGCTGCACGACGACCGGCAAGGCGATCGAGGGCGCGAAGCTCGACGTCGCGACGCGCGTCGGCAGCCGGGCGGCCGTGGCCGCGGACGTGACGACCGACGGCGCCGGGCATGCCGTGCTGCGCCTCGCCAAGGGCGCGGGACGCGTCGTGTCGGTGGGCTACCGGATGTACGCGGACGACCCGATCGCCCGCGCGACCGCCACGCTGAAGGTGACGGTCGCCGGTCACGTGTCGCTGAAGGCGAATCACCGGCACCTGTACAACGGCCAGGCCGTGCGGCTGCGCGGCGCCCTGGCCGGGGGCGAGGTGCCCTCGCGGGGCGTGACGCTCGCGGTCCAGTGGAAGGACGGCCACCGCTGGCGCCCGTTCGCCCAGATCAAGACCAACCGCAAGGGCGCCTTCTCCTACGCCTACAAGTTCACGCGGACCGCGGGGAAGATCACCTACGCGCTGCGCGTCCAGGTCGACAAGGGGCAGGTCGACTACCCCTACCTCGCGACGGCGTCCAAGCCGGTGAAGGTGACCGTTGCGCGCTGATCGCGGGATCCACGACGCGCTCGCGGCCTGCCGCGAGCTGCCGGGGCGGCGGGCGTTGCCCGCCGCCCCGGGGGGCGGGGCGCTCGCGGCGATGGCCGCGAGCGCCCGTCTTCGGCCGGCCGCGCACGCGGCCGGTCGTGCCGGCGGCCGCGGCGCGCGCCGCCGTCGCCGGCGCCTCCGGTGGCGCCTGGCGTTCCTGACGGCGGCGCTGCTCGCGCTCGTCGCCGCCCCGCCGGCGGTCCACGCCGAGGAGGTCTTCACCAGCCAGGCGGCGGCCGCGAACGCGACCGACTCCACCTGGATCCCGGCGCCCGCCCAGCGCGCGGCGCTCTGCATCGTCGACACCGGCAACGACCCCAACCCCGACACCGCCAACGTCATCGCCCGCCTCTCGGTCGACGGCGCGGACGGCTCCGACCGCAGCCCCGACCACCACGGCACCCTCATGTCCATGATCGCCTCCGCGCCCTACAACGGCTTCGGCATGGTCGGCGCGGCACCGAGCATCAACGTCGTGTCGGTCCGCGCGTCACGGGACGGGGTGAGCTTCGGGGGGACGGACCTGGCGGCGGGGATCCAGCTGTGCCTGACCTATCGCAACACCTACAACATCAAGGCGATCTCGCTGTCGCTGGGCGGATCGGCGGTGTCGGGTCTCGACGCCGGACTGATGACCCTGACCGAGGACATGGTGAAGAACGCCAGACGCGCCGGGGTCGACGTGGTGGCGGCAGCCGGCAATCATCGGGGCGCTGTGGATTGGCCGGCAGCCTTCGGTCCGGTGCTCGCTGTCGGCGCTGCTGATGGTGAAGGACAGCGCTGCGTCTTCGCCGCCGACGGTCCGGAGGTCGACATCTGGACATCAGGGTGCCCGATCGACGCGACACTCCCCAATGGTGACGCCGCATGGGCCTCCGGATCCAGTGAGTCCACGGCGTTCGCGGCCGGCGTCGTCACCCAACTCCGCCAGCTTCGTCCTGACCTGACCGTGGAGGAAGCCGAGCGAGCCTTCACCGGCACGGCCCGTGGCGCGATGGCCGGCGGATATCTCGACGCAGGAGCGGCATTCATGGCTGCCGGGTTGAGCGAAAAGCTCGCCGACGGCCGCGCGGCCGCGCCTGGTCTGACGCCGAGCGCCCACACCATCGTCCCGTTGCCTTCGGTCCCGGCGTCGCGCGGCACCGGTTCGCAGGTTCCGTCGGAGCCCGAGGTTCCGTTGCCGACAGCTGCGCCTGGGGTGGTGGTCCCGGTGCGCGGTCCGCTGCGCCTCCCGCGGCCTGCGGTCGTGTCGGTTCGCGTACGCAGCCGCGCGCTCTCACTGCGCTTCGCCAATCGACCCGCCGGCGTCGAGGCGCGGGTGCAGATCTACGTTCGCGGTAGGGATCATGCCTTCCCGAGGCTCCTTCGAACCGTGCGGGTTGTCAGTGACCGGGTTCGGACACGGATCTTGGGAACGGTTAACCAGCTGTCGATTACGTACCGTGACCCCAGTATGGTCAGGAACACCTCAGCAATGGTGAGCCTGCGACTGGGGAAGTAGCACCGCCGCCGGAATTCGCCACATGCTCGCTCGACGTCCGTTCCTCAAGTTCATCGCTGCCACCGCTGTGGCTCTCGCAACGCTGTCGGCTACCGCAAAAGCACAGGATCGGCCGCTACCGGCAGATGTGGGGCCCGTGGCGGGTGGCGGCGCGTACGTCGTGCAGAGCTGTGGCGAGACCGGCGCGGCGCATGGCTGGGCCGCGACGACGAACACGAACACCGGCGCGCTTGCATCGGGCATCGAGTGCCCGCCATCCAATCGGCCACCCGGCTATCCGGCGAGCTTCCAGCAGGCGGGCGTTTGGGCGAGCGATCGCCTCGGCGACGACGGCGGTGACCTCGAGGCGGTCGCGGGCGACCGCGTCGAGACGACGTTCAACCCGCTGCCGGGCACCACCATCACCCGCATGCGGTACTGGCGAGCGATTCACAAGATGGCCGATGTCGGCGACCGCTGGCAGCCCTACATCTCGCTCAGCAACCGCACCAACATCATCGACACCTGCGTCATCGGGTCCGACTCGACGTGTTACGCGGGCGGTGATGACTGGTTCCCTGATGACGCGACGACGACGAACCGGTCCTCGTATCGCGATCTCACCGGCATCTCCGCCAGCTCGATCATCGTCGGGCTGTCCTGCAACGACAGCGATGTCCACACGTGTGGCAACGGCTCGTCGCTCACCCACGTCGACGCCGAGATCTTCAGCGCGTTCCTCACGATCTCCGATCCGGTCGCGCCGGTGGTCGGCACGCCGAGTGGGGTGGGGTGGACGGCGGATGGGTGGACGCAGGGGAACCTGCCGCTGGCGCTCGCCGCGACGGATGCAACGGGGATCTCCGCGACGCGGGTGTATGCCGACGGGTCGCTGATCGCGGAGCTGGAGCGGGGTTGCAGCTACGACCGGCCGCGGCCGTGCACGGATGAGCCGTCCGGCTCGGTCGGGCTGCCGACGGTGGGGCTGGCGGATGGGGTGCATGCGATCCAGGTCGCCTCGGTCGACGCCGCCGGCAACGAGACGCGGGTGGAGCGGCCGGCGGCGCTGCGGGTCGACAACGGGGCTCCGGCGGCGCCGGTCGGGCTGGTCTCGCCGGCGCCGAGCTCGACCGCGAACCGCTTCGAGGCGCACTGGTCGCTGCCCGCTGACGCGGGCTCGCCGATCGTCGCTGCGCGGTACCAGCTCTGCCAGTCCGGGACGTGCGGTGCGGTGCAGACGGCGCCGTCGCTCACGTCCGTCGACGGTCTCGCGCTGCCGACCGCGGGGGAGGGGAGCGTCCGGGTCTGGCTCGTCGACGCGCTGGGCCACGAGGCGCCGGCGGGCGCCGCGACGCTGGGGCTCACCTACGCGCCCCCACCGGGCCCGGACCTCACGCCGCAGCCCGACCCGACCCCGCCGCCACCGCTGCTGGCGCCGCCGGACCCGGACCCCACGCCCGGACCGCCGACGCCGAACCCCACGCCGCGGCCGATCCTCAAGGCCTCGGCGGCACTCAAGATCGCCTCGCTGCGCCACAGCGGCCGCCGGATCACCCTGCGTGGCACGATCTCGTCCCGCGCCTCGGGCCGCGTGACGGTGCGCTTCCGCGCCCGCGGCGCGGACGGCCACACGAGGACCCTGACGCTCCGCCCGGCGATCCACGCCAGGAGCTTCCAGGCGATCTTCACGCTGCCGCGATCGCTCGCGCGGGCGCGCGCCGGGACGGCCACCGTCAGCTACGCCGGGGACACCGACACGAGCGCCGCGACGCGGCAGGCCACCATCCGCTGGCACGGTTGACGAGTTGACGTGCACAGCGCCGGTCAAGTCGTCCCGCAGCGCGCGCGGAGCCGACGCCGGTCGGGGTCTGCCGAACACCGTGCGGCCCTGGCGCCACTGGGCGGATCGCACGGCGCACCGCGAAACATCGCAACGTGCAGGGCCTTCTGGAAACACCGCGAACAACGGGCGTTTGCCGTCCGACCGGGGTCGTACCGTCACGCCGTCCAGTCCTCGACGCGCCGGGAGCTTCCATGCCCCTCTGCTTCATCGAACCTCACGACGCGATTCGCGTCATCGCAGAGTCTGTCGGCCGCGAGGCACGGCGGCAGCTGCTCGGCGAGCTCGTGCGCGCCTGGGTGGATGAGATCCCCGAGCGCGAGCTCGACACGCACTACGCCAAGGCCGTCGCCGACCTCGACGAGCACGACCTCTCGATGCTCGCCGCCTGGCACGCGTCGCTCGAGGTCGGGCAGCCGATCGCCAACCGCGACTTCCTCATGAACGTCTTCCCGACGCTCGGCGAGAACCGCCGCGAGGCGCTGAAGATCGCCGCGGGCTTCCGCGGCGAGGAGGCGTTCGAGGCGGGCGTCGCCGAAGAGCAGGCGCTCGAGACCGTCCTGCCGCGCCTCTCGCGCGAGCGGTCGCTGGAGCTCGCGCAGGAGTGCATCGAGCTCTACCTCTGGGATCGCCTGGGGTCCGACAACTAAGCGCGCGGCCCCGCGACGTTCGTCTCGACTTATGGCCCGAGGAGGGCTATGAGTCGAGACGGACGTCGCGCGCGGCGGCGCGGCGTGCGGCGCGGAGGGATGGTGAGCGCGCGGCGCCAGGGCGCCGCGCCCTACGCCGCGTCCACCCGGCGCAGCACGTCGTAGCGCCCGACCCCCGAGCGGCCCTCCATGCGCCAGGTGAAGAAGGCGCAGTCGAGGCGCAGCCGGCCGAGGTCGAGCGTCGTCCCGCACGAGACCTCGCCCGCAGCGCGGCGCGCGTAGGGCGCGTCCTCGGTCTCGTACAGCTCGAGCCCCGCGTGGCGCTGGCGCCCCTCGCCGTCGTAGGTCGTGGAGACCCGCGGGTCGGCGACGACGAGCGACAGCGGCTCGTCGGTCTCGCCGTCGCGCCCGAGCAGCACCGCGTGGATCGCCTCATCGGCGTGCGAGGCCGCCTTCACGCCGCGCACGGCAGTCAGCGTCACGCCGGCGTCGCCCTCGAGCCACACGCCGAGCGTCCGCGCCATCGTCAGCTTGTCCCAGTCCGGCGCGCCCCACGAGTGCCCGCGTTGGCCGCGGCCGCTGAACGCGCGCTCGACGCCGTCGATCGTCACCTTGCCGGTGACCTTCACGAGCTGGTCGTAGCCCTCCATGCCGCCGAGCTTCCCGGCGGGCTCGTCGGGCCCCAGCTCGGCGGGCGCGCTGACCGCCTCCAAGTCCAACAGGAACGCGTGGCGGCCGTCCTCGTCGTCGAAGTGCATCCGCCACGCGCGCAGCGGGTCGACGACCTCGGTCCAGACCCCGGCCGCCTCGGCGCGGCCCCAGCCCGTCCCCTCTCCGTCCGGCACGCCGCCCTCGGCGCGCACGGCGACCGGGTGGCCGCCCGCGAAGAGCACCGCGAGCCCGCTCGTGACGACCTCGCCGCCGGTCATCGCCCGCCCGATCCGGGCGACGCCGCAGACGTCGGCCTCCGGATCGCTGAACGCGACGGTCACCGCGTCGCTGCGGCCCTCCGCCAGCTCGCGCGGCGCCTCGTGGTCGGCGCTGATGGTCAAGGAAGCCTCCTGGGATCGATCTCGGTCGCGGTGCCCTCGACGTCGAAGCCGTCGGCCCCGCCCGCCGCCCCGCCGGCGCCCGGGCCGCCGCCCGGCCCGCGCTGCGGCGCGCGCATCCGCGGGCTCGGCACGTCGCCGAGCATCCCGAACGTGAACCGCCGCGCCACCAGCCGCCGGATCACCGCGCGCGTCGGCGGCAGCAGCAGCAGGGCGCCGACGACGTCGCTGCAGAACCCGGGCGTCACGAGGAACGCGCCGCCGAAGATCACGAGCACGCCGTCGAGGACCTCGCGCGCCGGCATGCGCCCCTCGGCGAGCGCCTCCTGGAAGCGCCGCCACGCGGCCCGGCCCTGCGACTTCATCAACAACGTGCCGGCGATCGAGTCGGCGATCAGCAGGACGATCGTCCACAGCGCGCCGATCGCCTGGCCGACCTGGATGATCACGTAGATCTCCAGGATCGGGACGATCACGAAGAGGGCCAGCAGGAGCAGGATGGGCATCCGGGCTCGAAGGCTACGCGGTCGGGGTCGCTGCGGCTGGGGGATCGCCCTCGCGGGGCGCCGCGCGCGGTGGGCCGGAGCCGGGATCGCCCTCGCGGGGCGCCGCGCGCGGCGGGCCGGAGCCGAGGCGCCCGCCCCCGCCGCGCCCTCGCCGCGCCCCCTACGCCGGCGCCGGCGCCGGATCCAGGATCACGTTCGGCAGCCGGTGCAGCCCGACGAGCTCGATCAGCCGCTGGATCTGCGGCTGGGCGCCGCGGATGCGGAGGTGCCCGCCCGCCTGGCGCAGGCGCCGGGCGACCATGGCGAGGTCGACCATCAACGAGGGGTCGGCGAAGACCAGCTCGTGGAGGTCGACGAGGACCGTGCCTCCAGCATGCAACGCGCGCGACATCGCGGGACGTCGGATGCTCTGGGTGGACCGATCCTCGTCGCCCGCACAGCAGATCACCGGAGGGTGTTCGCTGTAGGAGACGATGGTGGTGCCAACCTACCCCCAAAGCCGGGCTAGACTCAAGGCCATGCCCTCCCCCGAGGATGTCGAAGCCGCCCTCACGAACGTGATCGACCCCGAGCTGGGTCTGGACTTCGTCGAGCTGGGCCTGATCTACGGGATCGAGGTCTCCGCCGGCGACGTGCACGTCACGTTCTCGCTGACGTCGCCCGGATGCCCCATCGGACCGCAGGTCACCGAGCAGATCGAGGAGTTCGTGACCGAGCTCGACGGTGTGACGTCCGTCGAGTCCACCATGACGTTCAGCCCGCCCTGGACGCCGGACAGGATGTCCGAAGACGCGAAGTTCGCGCTGGGCTACTAGCCCGGCACCTCTTCGGAGACTCTTATGCGGTCGGCGCTCGTCGCAGCGGCGATCGGGGCTTCGCTCCTGGCGTTGCCCGGCGCCGCCGATGCCGCGTCCGCGTCCACGACCACCGGCCGCCTCCTCGTCACGCTGAAGCCGGACGCGAGCGCCCACGCCGCGGCGCTCGTCCGCGGGGCCGGCGGCCTCGCCGTCCCGCAGCTGCGCCTCGCCGCCGTGAAGCCGCGCGCGGGCGAGTCGCTCGCGCAGCTCGCCCGGCGCCTGCGCGTCGACCCGCGCGTCGCCGCCGTCCGCCCCGAGCGCCGCTTCGCCCTGCGCTTCGTCCCGAACGACCCATCCTTCTCCACCGAGGAGCGCGGCGAGCCCGGGACCGTCCCCGAGTGGTGGGCCGCGCGCGAGAACCTCCCGGCCGCGTGGGACATCACGCGCGGGGACGGCGCCCGCGTCGCGGTCATCGACACCGGCGTCGACGCCACCCACCCGGAGCTCGCCAACAAGATCGTCGCCTCCGCCGACTTCGACGACAACCTGGGCGACGGCCCGCCGACCGTCGACGAGGACGGCCACGGCACCCACGTCGCCTCGCTCGCCTGCGGCCAGGCCGACAACGCGCTCGGGATCGCCGGCGCCGGCCTCGGCTGCGACCTCCTGATCGCCAAGAGCGACCTGAGCGAGGCGAGCGTCGCCAAGGCGCTCGTCTGGGCCGCCGACAACGGCGCCGAGGCCATCAACATGTCCTTCGGCACCAACGGCCGCTTCGCCGCGGCGCCGGCGCTCGTCCAGGCGCTCCACTACGCCGACGACAAGGGCGCGGTCCTCGTCGCCGCCGCGGCCGACGAACCGGTGCGGGAGCAGGGCGACCCCGCCAACGTCCTGCAGCCGACGAACACCGGCTCGGACATCAACACCAACTTCGGCCTGTCGGTGACCGCAGCCGATGCGCGCGACGCCCGCGCGGCGTTCGCGGGCCGCGGCACGCAGATCTCGCTCGCCGCGTACGGCACCTACGACACGTCCGGCCGGAAGGGCCCGCACGGGCTCCTCGGCGCCTTCCCGGCGCAGACCACCAACCTCGAGCGCGGCGACGCCGCCGTCAAGATCTTGCCGTGCGCCTGCCGCACGTCGATCGGCGGCGACCCGCGCTACGCCTACCTGCCCGGCACGTCGATGAGCGCCCCGCAGGTGGCGGCCGTCGCGGCGCTGATGCGCCACCTCAACCCGGACCTGCCGCCCGCCGACGTCGTCCGGATCCTCAAGCAGACCGCCCGCCGCCCGGCCGACGTCGCGTGGACGCCGGGGCTGGGCTGGGGGATCCTCGACGCGGGCTCGGCGCTCGCCGCGGCGAGCTCGGTCGACGCGCACCCGCCGACCTCGCAGCTGCAGCACCCGGAGGTCACTGGCCGCTCGATCCTGCTGCGCTGGCGCGGGGAGGACGACGCGGTCGCGGGCGTCGTCGCCTCCGGCGTCGCCCGCTACGAGATCTGGCGCTCCACGCCGGGCCACCAGGCGCGGAAGATCGCCACGACGCGCGCGCACTCGCTGCGCCTGCGCGGCCGCCACGGCGGGCGCTACGGGTTCTTCACGATCGCCATCGACAACGCGGGCAACCGCGAGCCGCCGCCGGTGAAGGCGGACGCGAGCGTCCGCGTCGCCGCGCGCTGAGGCGCGGCCCGCCCGCAGCGACCGGCGCGCCCGCGCCCTCAGGCCGGCGAGCCGACCCGCGACGCCCCGTTGCCCGAGGCGCCGCCGCCGTCCGCCTTCGCGGGCGCGCGCCGCCGCCGCGCGAGCGCCAGCAGCTCCGCCAGCGAGGCCTCGATGCCGTCGCCGATGCGGTCGAGGTCCGGCAGCGCGTCGTAGTCCCCGAGCAGGCCGAAGTTCATCTGCCCGTTGTAGGACATGATCGCGATCGCCAGCGAGTGCCCCTTGGGCAGGAAGGCGACGGGGAAGACGTCGTGCATCTCGCGGCCGCGCACGTACAGCGGCAGCTGCGGGCCGGGGACGTTCGTGACGATGAGGTTGAAGAGCCGCGTGGAGAAGTTCAGCCGCGAGGCCTGCGCCAGGATCGTCGGCGGCGCGAAGCTCTGCACACCGGTCAGCACCTCGGCGCCGACGGCCTGCTTGGACTCCTTGAGCCCGTCCATCGACGCCTTGACCGCGCGCAGCCGCGCGATCGGGTCGCCGATGTAGACCGGCAGCGGCCCGCGCATCACCGTGATGCGGTTGCCGAGGTGGCCCTGCTCGTCCTTCGCGCGCGTGGACACCGGGACGAGCGCGCGCAGCTCGAGCCCCTCGGTCCGGACGCCGCGCGAGTGCAGCCAGTCGCGCAGCGCGCCGCTGACGACGGTCAGGACCACGTCGTTGACGGTGCCGCCGAACGCGTTCTTGACCTCCTTGAAGTCGCTCAGGTTGTTGCGCACGACGCGGTAGCGCCGGTGCGGGCCGATCTCGACGTTGAGCGGCGTGTCCGGCGCCGGGTTGAGCCCGGCCCACGCGACCTCGCCGACGCCCTCGGCCGCCTCGCCCAGCGCGCGCAGCGTCGCCTGCGGGTTGCGCACGAGCGAGACCGCGCCCGCCACGGCGCCCGCCGCCGCGCGCGCCAGCCCGATCGCGCCGCCGGCCACGAGCTCGGCGCCCGTCGGCTCGGTGTGCGGCTGCCACGGCTCGTCGGAGTGCGGGACCTCCGGCGGGACCGGAGTGAGGTCGAACATCACGGTCGCGAGGTCGACCCCGCTGATGCCGTCGATCAGCGCGTGGTGGGTCTTGCTGATCAGCGCGAACCCGCCGTCCTCGAGCCCCTCGATGATCCACATCTCCCACAGCGGCTTGGAGCGGTCCAGCTGCTGGGACATGATCCGCGCGACCAGCCGCATCAGCTGGTCCTCGGTGCCCGGCGCGGGGAGCGCGGTCTGGCGCACGTGGTACTCGAGGTTGAACGTGGGGTCGTCGACCCACAGCGGGCGCCCGGTCTCCATCGGTGGCTGCGCGAGCCGCTGGCGGTAGCGCGGGACGAGGTGCAGCCGCGTCCGGATGTGGTCGAGCATCTCCTCGTAGCCCGGCGCCGGGCCCTCGCAGATGACGAGCCCGCCGATGTGCATGTGCGACGCGGGCCCCTCCTGCGCGAGGAACGATGCATCGACCGCCGTCAGCCGATCCAGATGCTGCTGTGCCATCCCAGACTCCCCCGGTTCCACGTCGTGGTGGTCCAGCCTACTCGGGGATCGCCAGCGGTGCAGGGGGTTCGGCAGCCTGCGCACACCCGTTCGGTGGGGTTCCGCGCCCGGTCCGGCCGGTACCGTCTCCGGGACGTGACCGCCGACGTGCCAGACGCCGCCGCAGTCCCCGACGCCTCCGACGCGCCGGGCCGCCCGCCCGCCGGGGACGGCGACGGCGGCGGCCGCCTGTCGGTGAAGCTGCTCGTCGTCGCGCTCGTCGGCCAGCTCGCGCTCTTCGGCGGCCTGATCGCCCTCACCGTGCACGGCTTCCCGTTCTTCGGCGGCGGTGGGCACGACGGCGACCCGATCGCGACGAGCCTCGTCGCGGGGCGCGTGCCGAAGGCGAACGTCAACCGCTTCGACGGCCGGCGCGCGATGGCGACGGCCAGGATGCAGGTCGACGCGGGCCCGCGGCCCGCGGGCTCGCGCGCGCTGCGGCGCGTCGCCGAGAAGCTCCGCGCCGAGCTGCCCGACGGCCACTTCGAGAACGTCCCGGCGCAGCCCGGCCTGCGCAACATCGTCGGCGACCTCCCGGGCCCCGGCCCGGTGATCGTCATCGGCGCGCACTACGACACCATCAACTCGCCCAAGGGCTTCGTCGGCGCCAACGACTCCGCGGCCGCGGTCGGCGCGGTCGTCGAGCTCGCGCGCGCGCTCAAGAAGGTGCAGCGGAGCGCGATCTCGCCCGGCATCCGGTTCGTCCTCTTCGACGGCGAGGAGGAGCAGAAGCCGACCGACGACTTCTACCGCGACGCGCTGCGCGGCTCCAAGTCCTACGTGCAGCTCCACGCCGAGGAGGTCCGGGCGATGGTGCTCCTGGACTACATCGGCAACAAGGGCGTCCGGCTCCCGCGCGAGGGGACCTCGACCACGTCGCTGTGGGACGACGTGCGCGCGGCCGCCAAGAAGGTCGGCGTGGGCGCGATCTTCCCGGACAAGACCCAGACCTCGATCTTCGACGACCACACGCCGTTCCTGCGCGCCGACATCCCGGCGGTCGACCTCATCGACTGGTCCTATCCCTACCAGCACAAGCTGACCGACTCCTACGACAAGCTGTCGGTCGACAGCGTCGACGCGGTGGGGGAGACGATCGTGCAGCTGATCGAGTCCTGGCCGTCCTGAGCTTCTACAATCGGCAGGGAATGGCGACCGTCGAGAAGCTCCTCCTTGCGGCTCCCCGCGGCTACTGCGCCGGGGTCGACCGTGCCGTGCAGACCGTCGAGCGCGCGCTCGAGCTCTACGGCGCGCCGGTCTACGTGCGCAAGGAGATCGTGCACAACAAGCACGTCGTCGAGCAGCTCCGCGAGCGCGGCGCGATCTTCGTCGACGAGCTCAACGACACGGTCCCCGAGGGCGCCACTACGGTCTTCTCCGCCCACGGCGTCTCGCCGGCCGTCCACGCGGACGCCGCGGCCCGCGGCCTGCAGACGATCGACGCGACCTGCCCGCTGGTGACCAAGGTCCACCGCGAGGCCGTGAAGTTCGCCTCCGAGGGCTACACGATCGTCCTCATCGGCCATGCTGGCCACGAGGAGGTCGAGGGCACGATGGGCGAGGCGCCCGACCACATCGTCCTGGTCGAGACCGAGGCCGACGTCGACGCGCTGACCGTCCCGGACCCGGAGAAGATCGCCTACATCTCGCAGACCACGCTGTCGGTGGACGAGACGCTCGCGATCATCAACCGCCTGCGCGCCAAGTTCCCGGCGATCACCGGTCCGCGCACGGACGACATCTGCTACGCCACCACCAACCGCCAGGCGGCCGTCAAGCAGATGGCCTCGCACTGCGACCTGCTGCTGGTGATCGGCTCGAAGAACTCGTCGAACTCGAACCGGCTCGTGCAGGTCACGCGGGAGCTCGGGACCGACGCGCACCTCATCGACGACGTCTCCGAGATCGACGAGTCGTGGCTCGAGGGCCGCCGCGTCGTCGGCATCTCCTCCGGCGCCAGCGCGCCCGAGGAGCTCGTGCAGCGCCTCGTGGACTACTTCCGCGCGCGGGGCACCGAGGACGTCGAGGAGTTCCAGGTCGTCCAGGAGGACGTCCGGTTCATGCTCCCGAAGTCGATCCGCCAGGCGATGGCCGCCGCCGCGCCGGCGCCCGCCTCCGCTTAAAGCGCCTGAGAGCAGGCCCTTCGGGCCTCAAGCGGCGCTGCTCGCGGCCGACCACCTCGTGTGGAATGTCCCTCCGCACTCCCTCACTGGGCGTGGTCTGCCAGTCGCTGACCGCGCTGGCCGGCCTCCTCGCCGCCACCGTCCTGCGCGACTGGCCGTCGGCCACGGCGTGCTTCGCCGCCTGCGCGGCGACCGCGACCATGCGCGCCCGCGACGGCGAGCGCCACGCGCGCGAGTGGCAGCGCCGCTCCGAGCACGACCCGCTCACCGGCGTCGGCAACTACCGCAAGCTGCACGAGCGGCTCCACGCCGCCACGGCGGTCGACCCCCAGCGCTTCGCGCTGCTGACGCTCGACGTCGACCGCTTCAAGGAGATCAACGAGGCGCACGGCCACCTCGAGGGCGACCGTCTGCTCCAGGAGGTCAGCCGCGTCCTGGTCGAGAACGTCCGCGTCAGCGACGTGGTCGCCCGCCAGGGCGGCGACGAGTTCTCGGTCCTGCTGCCCGAGTCCGACGAGGAGGGCGCCGCGATGCTCGCCCGCCGGATCGAGGAGGCGCTCGCGACGATCGCCGCGGCCGACCGCGCGCCGGTGCGCGCGTCGATCGGCGTCGCCGTCTTCCCGCAGGACGGCGCGACTCCGGGCGACCTGCTGGAGAAGGCGGACCTCGACCTGCGCGCGATGAAGGAGCGACGGCGCGCCGCGCTCCACGGCACCGCCGTGCCGGAGGCGGGTACGGTCGCCGCATGGGCGACCACGACGGCCTCGACCTCGCAGGCCTGAACGAGCACGAGCGGCGCAACCGCGCCGACTGGAACGCCGACGCGCCGAAGTGGGTCGCGCCGGGCCGCGCGAACTGGGCGGCGAGCGAGGAGCACTGGGGCATGTGGCACGTGCCCGAGGCGGAGGTCGGGATCCTGCCGTCGGACCTCGACGGCGGCGACGTGGTCGAGCTCGGCTGCGGGACCGCGTACTGGTCGGCGTGGCTCGCCCGGCGGGGCATGCGGCCGGTCGGCGTCGACCTCTCCGAGGCGCAGCTCGCGACGGCGCGGACGCTGCAGGCCGAGCACGGCCTGGAGTTCCCGCTGATCCACGCCTCGGCCGAGCGCGTGCCGCTGCCGGACGCGGGCTTCGACCTCGCCTTCAGCGAGTACGGCGCGGCGATCTGGTGCGACCCCTACGCGTGGATCCCGGAGGCCCACCGGCTGCTGCGGCCCGGCGGCCGCCTGATCTTCCTGGCCAACAGCGTGATCGCGACGCTGACGATGCCGCTGGAGGGCTCGTGCGGGCCGACGCTGCTGCGCGACCAGTTCGGGCTGCACCGCCTGGAGTGGGAGGGCGAGGAGGGCGTCGACTTCCACCTGCCGCACGGCCAGATGCTCGCGCTGCTGCGGGAGACGGGCTTCGAGGTCGAGGCGCTCCACGAGCTGCGCGCGCCCGAGGGCGATCCGGAGGAGGTGCGGTTCTTCGTGGGCCGCGCGTGGTCGCGGCGGTGGCCGAGCGAAGAGGTGTGGGTGGCGCGGAAGCGGTGAGCCGCGAACCCTCGACCACCCTCAAGGGGGTCTGACCCCCTCGAGGGTTCGCGCCAACCCTCAAGGGGGTCTGACCCCCTTGAGGGTCAGAGCTGGCGCTTGAGCTTCTCGAGGCGCGTGTCCCACTGCGCGCCCGCGGCGACCATCCACGCCATGGCGCCGGCGAGCGGCTCGGGCGTGAGGCGGTAGCGGGTCTCGCGGCCCGCGTGCTCGGCGGAGGCGAGGCCGGCGTCGCGGAGCTGCGCGAGGTGCTTGGCGATCGCCTGGCGGCTGACCGGCAGCTCGCCGGCGAGCGCCGAGGCGGTGAGGCCGGGCCGGGCGGCGAGCAGGCGGACGACCTCGCGGCGCGTGGGGTCGGCGAGGGCGGCGAAGACGGGTCCGGGGTCCGGGCTCTGGGGCATCACGCGGCGGCGAGCGCGGCCATCTGCGGGCCGCTCGCGCTGGAGGCGTGCACGGCGCGGTCGGCCGCGACGCGCAGCGTCACGAGCGGGATCTCGACGACGACCATGCGCGTGCGCCGGTCGCCGGCGTCGTCGAGCGTGAGCTCCACGAGCGACGGCTCGCCGCCGGGCGCGCACCAGGAGAGCGCGACGCGGCGGCCGTCCTCGACCTCCTCGATCGTCACCTCGCGCGGCGCGCCGCCCTCGGTCACGGTGCCGGAGGCGCCGGGCTCCACGGCGTCCAGGTCGACGTCGTCAGCCAGCCACGTCGCGAGGCCCGCGGGCTCGGCGACGAGCGCCCACACCGCGTCGCGCGGAGCGTCGAGGACGGTCTCGCGCCGGACGGCGCCCAGCTCTTCGTGCAACTCCATGGTTGCGGATGCTAGCGTGTCGCCGCACGCGCAACCAAACGGTTGCGCACCAGGATCGACAACAGGAGCTTCCACCCCATGCCCCTCGTGCCCATGGTCGTCGAGCAGTCGCCCCGCGGCGAGCGCTCGTTCGACATCTACTCGCGCCTGCTCAACGACCGCGTTGTCTTCCTCGGCAGCGTCATCGACGCCGACGTCGCGAACCTCGTCGTCGCCCAGCTCCTCCACCTCGAGGCCGACGACCCGGACAAGGACATCAACCTGTACGTCAACTCGCCGGGCGGCGACGCCTACGCGGCGCTCGCGATGTACGACGCGATGCAGTTCGTCGCCTGCGACGTCGCGACGATCTGCTGCGGGATCGCGATGTCCGGCGGCTCGCTCGTCCTGGCCGGCGGCGCGGCGGGCAAGCGCAGCGCGCTGCCCAACGCGCGGATCCTCATCCACCAGCCGCACGGCTCCTACCAGGGGCAGTCGAGCGACATGGAGATCCACGCCCGCGAGGCGATCGCGCTGCGCCACCGCTACGAGGAGATCTACGCGCACCACACCAAGCAGGACCAGGCGCGGATCAAGGCGGGGATCGAGCGCGACAACTACTTCACCTCGCCCGAGGCGGTGAGCTACGGCCTGATCGACCGCGTGATCTCCAACCGCCGCGAGGCGATCGGCGTGCGCAAGGCCGCTGGCCTGGGCTGAGCGCGCGCCGCGCCGCGCCGGCCGCGGGGGCGAGGTGGATACCCTCGCGGCCGATGCGCACCCTCGTCGTCTCCGACCTGCACCTCGGCGGCCGCACCGGCGTCGACGTCCTGCGCGACCCGGCGGCGCGCGAGCCGCTGCTCGCCGAGCTGCGCCGCACCGGGCGGCTCGTCCTGCTCGGCGACACGCTCGAGCTGCGCCACGGCCCGGCGCGCGAGGCGCTGGCCCGGGCGCGCCCGGCGCTCGAGGCGATGGGCGCCGCGCTGCCCAAGGGCGCGGAGGTCGTGCTCGTGCCGGGCAACCACGACCACGCGATCGCCGCGCCGTGGCTCGACGCCCGCGCGCAGCGGCCGCTCGGCCACGAGACGCGCGTCAAGCCCGCGACCGCCTCGCCGCTCGCGCGGCAGCTCGCGGGCTGGCTGGGCGGGAACGTCGAGGTCGCCTACCCGGGCCTGTGGCTGCGGCCCGACGTGTACGCGACGCATGGCCATTACCTCGATCCGCACGGCACGGTCCCGACCTTCGAGCGGCTCGCCGCGGGCGCGATGAGCCGGATGGTCGGCGCCGTCCCGGACCCCGCGACCGCCGAGGACTACGAGCGCGTGCTCGCGCCGCTGTACGCGTGGATCACGAGCGCCGCGCAGCGCGCGGCCAAGGAGGGCCTCGGCGCCGGCGCGGGCCGCGCGGGCAAGGCCTACGAGTTGCTCCAAGGCGATGGCCATCAGCCGGTGCGCGCCCGGCTGCTGACCGCGGTCTTCCCGCTCGGCATCCGCGGCCTGAACCTGCTCGGGATCGGCCCCGTGCGCTCCGACCTCTCCGGCGACGCGCTGCGCCGCAACTCCCTGGAGGCGATCGGCGAGGTCGTCGGCCGCCTCGGCATCGAGGCCGAGCACGTCCTCTTCGGCCACAGCCACCGCACCGGCCCGCTGCCCGACGACGACGTCACCGAGTGGCGCACGCCGTCCGGCGCCTGGCTCCACAACTCCGGCAGCTGGGTCCACGAGCCGGCCTTCACCCAGGCCGAGGGCACCATCAGCCCCTACTGGCCCGGCGGCGCGATCCTCGTCGAGGACACCGGCGCGCCGCAGCTCCTGCGCCTGCTGGCCGACGACGACCTCGTGCGGGCGGAGGACGAGGCGGAGACGGACTAGGACGCGCCCTCGGGCGCCAGCCCCGGCGTGAAGCACACGGCGTGGCAGATGACGCCCTCGCCCAGCGCGAGGTCGAGGACGGCGGCCTCGTGGCGGCCGTGGTCCACGAGGAGGTGCGCACCGGTGAAGTTGACGGAGCGCTCTTCACCGTTGACCGTGATCGTGCGGCCGGTGTCGGCGACCTCGAGGACCGCCCACACGGCGCCCGCCTCGTAGGGGCCCGAGTAGGGGCCCTCGACGTCGGCCGTCGGCACGACGATGCGCGCGTCCGGGTCGTCCTCGGGGTGGAGGTAGGGGACGGGGTCGCCCTCGACGTCGAGCAGCTCCTGGATCGCCGCCTCGGTCTCGTGGTAGCCGCCCTCGCCGAAGTGCACCTCGAAGAGGCGCAGCTCCTGGTTGAACAGGTACCGCGCGGGCCAGCCCTCGTTGTCGTAGATCTGCCAGAGCTGGAGGTCGGTGTCGAGCAGGACGGGGTGCGTGATCCCGAGGCGCTCGACGGCGGCGGCGACGACCGCGGGGTCGCGGCCGGGCGGGAAGCCCGGGGCGTGGACGGAGATCACGCGCAGCCCGGCCTCCTCGTAGCGCTCGTGCCACGCCTTGAGGTAGGGGAGCGTCCGCAGCGAGGCCGGGCGGCAGAAGTCCCAGAACTCGAGCAGCACCGGCCGCCCGCGCTGCTTGTCCATCCGCAGCGACGCGACGTTGAGCCAGTCGAGGCCGGCGGGGAACATGGGAGCGGCGATGGTGTCGGTGGGGACGCGCACGACGAGGGAGCTTAAGGACACCGCAACTCTTGCGTTCCCCGCGTTCTGGATAAGCTGCGCACCCCGTCCCGCGAATCTCTTGGAGGAGAAGCTTTGCGCAAGGTCTCTCTCGTGGTGGCTTCGGTCGCCGCGCTGCTCTGTTTTGCCGCTGTCGCACTCGCCAGCACCAACACGTACAAGGTGAAGGGTCAGATCGCCAGTGGGGGTTCGAAGACGAAGCCCAAGGCGGTCGCCGTGAACTTCGACTACACGATCGGCACGGACGACGGCAACCTGTCCAACCCGGTCCAGACGTACAAGATCCACTTCGACGGGTTGAACTCCAACACGAAGTCCGTCGCCGGTGGCAAGTACTGCAAGGCCTCGGCCATCACCGCCGCGGGCAACGACGACGCCTGCCCGGCCAAGACGCACGTCGGCACCGGCGTGGTCAACGCCTTCGTCGGCGCCGCCGGCCAGCCGATCGACCCGGGCGCCAAGTGCGACCTGGCGCTCGACATCTACGTCGGCGGTCCCTCGAGCCTCGCCCTGTTCCTGCACGGCGATCCCTCGACGACCCCGCGCTGCCTCGCTCCGATCAACCAGGCGATCGACGCGAAGCTGAAGAACGACTCGAAGGGCGGCTCGCTGACCTTCACCGTTCCGCCCGGCCTGCTGCACCCGGTCGCCGGTCTCGACTCGGGCATCACCCAGGTGACGTCCAAGATCAAGAAGGTCGGCACCGCCAAGAAGGCGCTGTTCTACTCCATCGGGTGCTCCGGCTCCCGCAAGGTGGGCGTGACCTTCACCGCGGAGGGTGGCGCGTCCGAGACGGTGTCCGCCACCGCCGGCAAGTGCTGATCTGACGCCCACCGGCGTCTGACGGCGAAGCTGTCCCCGGAGGGGCGGGCCATCTGGCCCGCCCCTTCGTCGTTCTCGCCCTGCTCATCCTTTGGGACTAAACGCATGACCGAGCGACGCGGGCACGCGCGCGCCGGGAAGGTAGGGCGGTCCCGCAGGTCCCCCGCAGGAGGAGAAGCACCGTGCGCATCACCCGCGTGCTCGTCACGTCGGCCGCGGCTGTCGTCGCCCTGGCGTCCGTCGCCGTCGGCCAGACCTCGACCACCCAGTACGAGATCGGCGGCACCGTCTCGGTCCACGGCGGCAGCAAGGCCAAGCCCAAGCCCGGCGGCCTGACGTTCAGCTTCGACGTCACCGACCCGTCCGGCATCCAGACCCCGCCGGTCAAGACCTACGCCATCATGTACGAGGGCGGCCGCCTCAACACCACGCTGATCCCGGGCTGCACCGCCGCCCAGATCAACGCCCCGGCGACGCCCACCGCGGACGTCTGCCCGGCCGGCTCGAAGATCGGCAGCGGCAAGCTGAACGCGCTGATCGGCTCGGCCGGCCAGCCCGCCGCCGACGCCTCGCCGTGCAAGGCGACGCTCGAGCTCTACAACGGCGGCAAGGGCCACGCGACGCTCTTCGTCGGCTCCGAGCTCGCGACGTGCCCGGTGGCGCTCCACGAGGCGATCGACATGCAGTACGTGACCAAGGGCGTCTACGCCGGCCTGCAGTTCACGGTGCCCGACGAGCTGCGCCACCAGGTCCAGCTCGACATCACCGTCACGCACGCCGAGGCGAAGCTCAACACCATCGTGAAGAAGAAGGGCGGCAAGAAGGTCGGCTACATCGAGTCGACCGGCTGCAAGGACGCCAACCGCGACATGATCGTCACGTTCACCGACGAGACGGGCGCCGCGTTCCCGGCGCAGACGACGCTGGGCCGGTGCTGAACCCGGCGCCGGCGCGGTGAGCGTCGTCTCGACGACGGTCGGCAAGTGCTGATCGCCGCTCCGTCACCACGCTGACGGGCCCCGGAGGGACGGCGGGGCGGGCCGCTGCGACGGTCCGCTGCGCCGTTCCCTAGGTTGTGCCGCATGTCCTCTCGCGCCCGCATCGGGATCGTCGTGGCGGCCGTCGTCGTGCTGGTGGTCGTCTTCGTCATCGTCAACGGCTCCGGAGGCGACGACAACACCAAGTCGTCGTCCAAGGACGCCGTCGTCACCGTCGTCGACGCCAAGCCCCAGGGCGGCGTGCAGAAGCTGAAGTTCACCAAGGGCGACACGATCGCGTTCTCGGTGAAGTCCGACACGGCCGACGAGATCCACTTCCACGGCTACGACGTCCACAAGGACGTCGAGCAGGGCGGCGAGGTCAGCTTCAGCGTCCCGGCCACGATCGAGGGCAAGTTCATCGTGGAGCTCGAGGACCACAAGACGCAGATCGCCGAAGTCGAGGTCGACCCGTCGTGAGGCTGCGGCGCGCCGTCCTCGCCGCGGGCGCGCTCGCGCTGGCGCTGCCGGCGACCGCGTCCGCGCACGGCCTCGTCGGCAAGCAGGACCTGCCGATCCCGCGCTGGCTGTTCGCGTGGGCCGCGGCGGTCGTGCTCGTCGCCTCCTTCGTCGGCCTCGCGGTGCTGTGGGCGACGCCGCGGCTGCAGGCGGTCGTCGAGCGCCGCCGCGCCGCCGTCCCGCGCGTGCTCGAGGTCCTCTTCGGCGTGCTCGGCATCGCGCTCTTCGCCTTCTGCGTCTACGCGGGCTTCGCGGGCACGCAGGCCGCCACGGCGAACATCCTGCCGACGGTCATCTACGTGTACTTCTGGGTCGCCGTCCCGTTCGTGAGCGTCCTCTTCGGCGACGTCTTCCGCGCGGTCAACCCGTGGCTGGCGGTCGGCAAGGGCGTCGGCTGGATCATGAAGCGCACGGGCGCGGTCGAGGGCGTCGAGCCGCTGCCCTACCCGTCCTGGCTCGGCCGCTGGCCCGCGGTCGCCGGCGTGCTGGTCTTCGCGTGGGTCGAGCTGGTGTACGCCAACAAGGACGACCCGTCGCAGCTGGCGATCATGGCGCTCGCCTACGCGGCCGTGCAGCTCGTCGGGATGAGCCTCTACGGCACCGACACCTGGTCGCGGCGCGGCGACGCGTTCAGCGTGTACTTCGGGATGTTCGCGCGGATCTCGCCGCTGCGCTGGCGCGAGCGCGCGCTCTTCACGCGCCCCGTCCTCGGCGGCGCGCCGGGGCTGACGCCGGTGGCCGGCACGGTCGCGCTGCTCTGCACGATGATCGGGACGACGAGCTTCGACGGCTTCTCGCAGGGCACGACGTGGAACTCGATCGTCCCGCACCTGCAGGACTTCTTCGGCAGCCTCGGCCTCAACGCCGAGCACGCGCTGGAGTGGGCGGGGACGGTCGGGATCGTCGTCATGTGCTGCCTGATCGGGCTGCTCTACCGGCTCGGCGTGATGGGGATGCACACGGTCGGGCGCAAGCTCTCGACCCGCGACCTCTCGGGCGCGTTCATCCACACGCTGATCCCGATCGCGTTCGCCTACGTCCTGGCCCACTACTTCTCGCTGGTCGCCTACCAGGGGCAGGCGATCGCGGCGCTCGCCTCCGACCCGCTCGGCGACGGCTCGAACCTGCTCGGCACCGCGAACGACGCCATCAACTACACGTGGATCAGCGCGACGGGCATCTGGTACGTCCAGGTCGGCGCGCTCGTGATCGGCCACGTCGCCGGCCTCGCGCTCGCGCACGACCGCGCGCTCGCGCTGTTCACCAAGGCGCGCGACGCGACCCGCTCCCAGTACTGGATGCTGGCGGTCATGGTCGCCTTCACCAGCCTCGGCCTGTGGCTGCTCTCCGCGGCGGCGCAGCAGTGAGCGCCGCGCTGATCCTGGCGCACGCGGGCCACTGGTTCGCCGGGCTCCTGTACCTCGCGCCGGTGCTGATCGTCGTCGGCGCGCTGCTCTACCAGAGCTGGAAGGACAAGAAGCTGGGCCCGGAGGACGAGGACGAGGACGGCGACGCGCCGGACGACGTCCTGGCGCACTGAACGCGTGGGGCGTGGGGTAGCACCCGGTCCATGGAGCTGGGTCAGGAGCAGGAGCTGGTCACCGTGCGCCGGCGGGGTCGCCGCCGCGGGCGTGGCCTGGAGATGATGCAGGCGGTCTGGCGCGTCGCCGAGGACGAGGCGCGCGAGGCGTACGCGGGCTGGCGCGAGCACGGCGGCCGCGAGGCCTACCTGCGCTACCGCGCGGCGGCCGACCGGGCCGACGCCGCGCTGGACGGGCTCTCAGGCGCCCGGTAAGCCGGAGGCCGTGGGCGCGCCGACCCGCGGGCTCACGCGCCGAGCAGGCGCAGGTCGTGCGCGAGGCCCTCGGGCGTGATCTTGTCCACGGGCCAGCCGACGCGCTGGACGCCCCTGGCGTCCACCAGCACCACGTAGGCGGAGTGCTCGAACTCCTTGCTCTGCGGCCGGATCCCGTAGGCCTTCCAGAGCGGCTCCAGCTCGGCCTTGGTCCCGAGCAGGAAGCGCATGCGCTTGGTCAGGCCCTGCTGGTTGACGAAGCGGCGGGCGTTGAGCGGCGTGTCGTTCGCGGGGTCGACGGAGACGGCGAGCGTCGGGACGGTCTCGCCGAGCTGGTCCATCGCGCCCTTGATCTGCTGGGCCGTGAGCGGGCACGTGTCCTTGCAGGTCGAGTACATGAAGGTCAGCATCACGGGACCGCCGCGGTACTGGGCGAGCGTCGCGACCTTGCCGTCCTGGTCCTTGAGCGCGAAGTCCAGCGGCGGGATGCCCGGCGGGCGCAGGGCGCCGTCGAAGCCGGCGCCGCCGGCGTCCTGGCTCCGGCCGCCCGCGAAGAGCACGACGCAGAGCGCGGCGACGAGGACGAGGGTCGCCGCCAGCATCAGCGAGAGGCGGGCGCGGGCGGGCATGGGCCCGGAGGCTAGGAGGTCGTCTCGCCGTCGCCGTCGGGCTGCGGCGCCGAGCCGGTCTCGACCGGCTCCTCGGCGGGAACTTCGGGTGCTTCCTCAGGCTCGACCTGAGCCTCAGGGTTGACCGACGTCGTGGCCGGGGTGACCGGCACATCCGGCTCTGCAGCGGGGATCGCGGCCTCGTCGGCCGCCTCGGGCGCGGGCGCCTCGACGGGCTCGGGCGCCGCCTCGTCGCTCGTGCCGAAGAGCGCGGCCAGCTCGTCGAGGCCCTTGATCTTGGCCCCGGAGAACTCGCCGAAGGAGGTCTGCTGACGGCTCGAGCGGGCGTCGTCGCGCTTGGCGCGGCGCTGCTCGTCGCGGCGCTTGTCCTCCTCGTCGCGCTGGCGGCGCTGGGCCTGGCGGTTCTCGCGCTCGAGCAGGTCGCGCTTGGGCAGGATCACCTGCGCGGCCTTCTCGGGCTCCAGCGAGGCGATCATCTCGGCGGCCATGGCCTGGCCGAGCGCCTGGGCGACCTCGCCCGACGGGTGCGAGCTCTTCTTCATCCGGCGCGCGGTGTGCGCGGCGCGGGCGAGCTGCTTGGCGGCGTGCTGGGAGACGGGGCGGCGGGCGCCCTTCTGGAAGCCGCGGACGCTCTCGGTGACCTCCTCGCGGAGCTTCTCGGGGAAGCTGCGGAAGAGCTCCTTGAGCTCGGCGATCTCCAGCTGGTCGCGCGTCGCGGCGACGGCGGCGCGCAGCTCGGGCCACGGCAGCGGCTCGCGCTTGGGCTTCTCCTGGAGGCGCTTCTTGACGACCGGGAGCTTGCGCTCCTCGGCGACGCCGAGGATCTTCGGCCCGACCGTGTCGGGCGAGACGGGCGTGGTGCGCTCGCCGGGCTCGGGCGCGGCGGCGGGCGCAGCGTCGGCCTCCGGCGCGGCGGGCTCCGCGGCGGCGGGCGCAGCGTCGGCCTCCGGCGCGGCGGGCTCCGCGGCGGCGGGCGCCTCCGCCTCGGCCGGCGGGTCCGGGCTCGGCGCGGCCTCCGCATCGGCGGGGGCCTCCGCGGCCTCCGGCTCGGGCGTCGTCGCTTCGACGGGCTGCGGCTCCGGCGCGGGGGTCTCGGCCGGCTCGGCCACGGGGGCCTGCGACTCGACGGCCGGCTGGGCCGGCTCCTGCGCCGCGACGGCGCCTTCGGGGTGCTCCTGCTGCTCGCTCACCACCCCCAAGGATGCCCCATCGGACAAGCGGACGTCGCCCCGGGGTCTGCGCGGCTACGGCTCGATCAGCCCGCGGCGGATCGCGTAGCGCACCAGCTCGACGCGATCGCGCATCCCCAGCTTGCGCAGGATGTTGCCGCGGTGCGACTCGACGGTCTTCTCGGAGAGGTGCAGGATCTCGCCGATCTCGCGGTTGGTGTGCGCCTCGGCGATGAGCTTCAGCACCTCCTGCTCGCGCGGCGTCAGCGGCTCGGCGGGGCCCGTGCTGGCGTCGGCGATCCACTCGCGGATGAGCGCGCTCTGCGACGAGTTGGTCAGGAAGGGCTCGCCGCGCACGACCGCGCGGACGGCGTCGACCAGGAACTGGTCGGCCTCCTTCTTGAGGACGTAGCCGCCGGCGCCCGCCTTCAGCGCCTCGAAGAGGTACCGGTCGTCGTCGTGCATCGAGAGCATCAGCACCGCGGTCTCCGGCGCCTGCTGGCGGATCTCGCGCGCGGCCTGCAGGCCGGTGAGCTTCGGCATCGACACGTCGAGGATGCAGACGTCCGGCCGCGCGGCCAGCGCGCGCTCGACCGCCTCGGCGCCGTCGCCGGCCTCGGCCACGACCTCCATGTCGCTCTGGCGCTCCAGCAGGAGCTTGAGCCCGCCCCGGACGACGCCGTGGTCGTCGGCGATCAGCAGCCTCACGCGGCCGCCTTCCCGGAGGCGACCCAGAGGTCGTGGTCGAGCCGCAGCTCGACGATCGTCCCCTGGCCCTCGGCGGAGGTGACCTGCAGGCGCCCGCCCGCCAGCCGCGCCCGCTCGCGCATGCCGACCAGGCCGATGCCGTCGGACTCGGCGGCCGTCGCGAAGCCGTCGCCGTCGTCGACCACGCGCACGACGGGGCGGCCGTGGTCGAGGCCGACCTCGACCACGACGCTCGCGGCGCGCGCGTGGCGCGTGACGTTCGAGAGCGACTCCTGCACGACGCGGTAGACGACGGTCTGCTCGTGGTCGGCGAGGTCCACCAGCGGGTCGTAGCAGCGCAGCACCGCGGGGACGCCGGTCTGCGCGCTGAAGCGCTCGAGCTGGTTGCGCAGCGCGGCCTCGAGGCCGTGGTCGTCGAGCGCGGCCGGGCGCAGCTCGCGCGCCAGGCGCAGCAGCTCCTCCATCGCGGTGACGGCGACGGACTTGGTCTCCCGGAGCTCCTCGCGCAGCGCGGGCGGCGCGCTGTGGATGTGCGCCTCGAGGCGCAGCAGGACGGCGGTGAGCGCCTGGTTGCACTCGTCGTGGAGGTCGCGCGCCACGCGGGCGCGCTCGCCCTCCTGGCCCTGGATGACGGCGGCGGCGGTGCGCGTGCGCTCGTCCTCCAGGCGGCTCAGCATGCGGTTGAACGCCTGCACGAGCCGGATGACGTCCTCCGAGTCGGCCTCCGGCAGGTCGGCGCGCTGGCCGGGGCTGGCGAGGTCGATGCGCTCCATGACGTCGATGACCCGGTCCAGCGGCGCGAAGCGGCGGCGCAGCACGATGCCGTTGACGAGCACCGCGGCGAAGATGCCCGCGACGAGCACGAAGGCCTGGCGCAGCCCGCCGACGTCGTCCAGCGACAGGCGCGCAGCGGCGATCGCGGCCGCGCCGGTGGCGAGGATCAGGAGCGCGTTGATCGCGAGGATCTGGGTGGCGAGCGTCGGCTTGCGCATGTTGGGGTCTAGACCCCATATCGGCCGCTCGCGGCAAACCCGATACTCCTGATGCAGCAAGTCCCCGCCGGGACCTTGAGCAGTCCCGGCACGGCAAGTGTCGAGGTACCGTCCATCTGGCGCCGGGGGGCGCTCCAGATGGACGGTCTCCTCCACGTTCCCACCGCCGCGTCGCCGCGCTACACTTTCTGAAGCGCGAATCCCGACCGACGTTCAGGTGAATACAGCCCGATGAGCCCTTCCGGCGCCGAGTACATCAAGCAGGTCAAGGCCCAGATCGACGAGGTCGACCCCTCGGCCGTGAGCGAGGTCACCGGTGGCGACACCGTGGTCATCGTCGACGTGCGCGAGAGCGACGAGTGGGACGCGGGCCACCTGCCCGGCGCCAAGCACGTCCCGCGCGGCCACCTGGAGTCCCGCATCGAGGGCGCCGCCCCCGACCGCTCGCAGCGCGTCGTCCTCTACTGCGCCTCGGGCAACCGCTCGGCGCTGGCGGCCAAGACGCTGCGCGACGAGCTCGGCTACGAGCACGTCGAGTCCATGACCGGCGGCTACACGCTGTGGAAGGACCGCGGCTACGCCGTCGACGTCCCGCGCACGTTCACGCCCGAGCAGCGCCAGCGCTACTCGCGCCACTTCCTGCTCCCCGAGGTCGGGGTCGAGGGCCAGCAGAAGCTGCTCGACGCCAAGGTGCTGCTGCTCGGCGCCGGCGGCCTCGGCTCGCCGACCGCGCTCTACCTCGCCGCCGCCGGCGTCGGCACGCTCGGCATCGTCGACGACGACGTGGTCGACGTCTCCAACCTCCAGCGCCAGGTCATCCACACGACCGCGGGCGTCGGCACGCCGAAGGTCGACTCCGCCGAGAAGGCGATCAACGACCTCAACCCGGACGTCACGGTGCGCAAGTACGAGACGCGCCTCGACGCCTCCAACATCGTCGACATCATCAAGGACTACGACATCGTCGTGGACGGCGTCGACAACTTCCCGACGCGCTACCTGCTCAACGACGCGTCGGTGCGCCTGAAGATCCCGGTCGTCTCCGCGGCGATCCTCGGCTTCGAGGGCCAGCTCAGCGTCTTCGCGCCCTACGACGGCCCGTGCTACCGCTGCCTCTTCCGCCAGCCGCCGCCCGCCGAGCTCGCGCCCTCCTGCGGCGCCAACGGCGTCCTCGGCGTGCTGCCCGGGACGATGGGCCTGCTGCAGGCCACCGAGGTCGTCAAGCTCATCATCGGCGAGGGCGACCCGCTGATCGGCCGCCTGCTGATCTACGACGCCCTCGGCGCCACGACGACCGAGCTCAAGGTCCGCCGCGACCCGGAGTGCCCGATCTGCTCGCGCGAGCCGTCGGAGATCGCCGACGAGGAGCTCGGCGTCTTCCCCGACTACGAGGCGTTCTGCGCCGCGGCCGGTTAGGGTCGGCGACAGCTATGGCGAAGATCAGAATCCCCCCGGTGCTGCGCCCGTCCGTGGGCGGCGAGCGCGAGGTCGCCGCCGACGGCGCGACCGTCGGCGAGGTCCTCGAGGGCCTGGCCAGCGCGCATCCCGACACGCGCGGCCAGCTCTTCGGCGGCGACGGCGAGCTCAACCGCTACGTCAACGTGTACCTCAACGACGAGGACGTCCGCGTCCTCGACGGCCTGAGCACGCCGGTGGGCGAGGGCGACAGCCTCGTCATCCTGCCGGCCATGGCCGGCGGCGCCCGCTAGCCCCGCTTCCGTCCACCCATAGGCTTGTCTGCGTGAGCGACGACGAGACGATCCTTCCCAAGCAGGCCGTGGCCGCCGAGCTGGTGGACGCCGCCGCCAACGAGTCGCGCGACGCCGGCGGCAAGCGCGCCGCGATCTCGAACGCCATGGTGGGGCTCAAGAAGGAGTTCTACGGCAAGGGCCCGGAGGCGTCGAAGACCTACTTCAACGACGACTGGGTCTTCACCGTCCTCGAGGGCGGCCTGACGCGCAACGAGGAGACGCTGCTCGCGGCGGGCGAGGAGCGGCTCGTGCGCCAGTTCCGGCTGCGCTTCCAGGAGGCCATGACCGCCACCATCTGCGGGGCGGTCGAGGAGATCACGGGGCGGCGCGTGCTGACCTACCACAGCCAGGTCGTCTTCGATCCGATGCGCTGCGTCGAGATGTTCCTGCTCGCGCCCCTGCCGGACGGTCAAGGCACCTAGTCCGCGCGCGGTGGCCGCGCCAAGGCACACCGCTATATTTCGTGAAGTCATGGCTGTCCCGCCCCTGAAGAACCGGCCCTGCGGCGGTCGCTACGGCGACATCGTCCAGGCGATCGGCAACACCCCGCTCGTCGAGCTGCGTCGCCTGTCGCCCAAGCCGGGCGTGCGCATCTGGGCCAAGATGGAGTCCCACAACCCGACGGGCTCGGTGAAGGACCGCGTCGCGCGGGCGCTGATCGAGGACGCCGAGGAGAAGGGCGCCATCGGCCCCGGCATGACGATCCTCGAGCCGACGTCGGGCAACACCGGCATCGCGCTGGCGATGATCTGCTCGCGCAAGGGCTACAAGCTGAAGGTCGTCATGCCCGACAACGTGACGCCGGAGCGCACGCAGCTGCTCACGATGTACGGGGCCGAGATCGTCTACTCGCCCGGCAACCAGGGCTCCAACGGCGCCGTCGCCATGGCCCTGAAGATGGCCGAGGAGGACGCCTCGTACTACATGCCCTACCAGTACGGGAACCCGGCGAACCCGCGCGCCCACTACGAGGGCACCGCGGTCGAGATCCTCGAGGAGCTCGACGGCGACATCTCCGCGTTCGTCGCGGGCCTTGGCACGGGCGGCACGCTGATGGGCAACGGCCGGCGCTTCAAGGAGGAGCTCGGCGACGCGGTCAAGATCGTCGCGGCCGAGCCCATGCAGGGCGAGCCCGTGCAGGGCCTGCGCTCGCTCGACGACGGCTTCATCCCGCCGATCATCGACCTCTCGGTCCTCGACCGGAAGATCTTCGTCACGAACCGCGACGCGATCATCTGGACGCGGAAGCTGCTCGACGAGGAGGGCATCTTCGCGGGCGTCTCGAGCGGTGCGATCGCCTCCATCGCGGTCCGGATCGCGAACGAGATGGACGAGGGCAACGTCGTCTTCATCGTCTGCGACGACGGCTGGAAGTACCTGTCCTCCGGGATCTACACGCTGCCCGTCGACGAGGTCGCGAACCTCGACGCGACGGTCTGGTGGTAGATCACATGTGGACGCAACATCCGGTCTGCCACACTTAGCCCATGCCCGGCGTCGGATTCCCAGAGCTGATCGTCATCCTGGTCATCGCGTTGATCGTCCTCGGCCCGAAGAAGCTGCCCGAGGCCGGCCGTGCGATGGGCAAGGGGATGCGCGAGTTCAAGGACTCGCTGGCCGGCTCGCACCCGGACGACGAGGACGAGCGCCCGTCGATCCGCACCGAGGCCGTCTCGCACCGCTTCGACCCGATCACGGGCGAGCCGCTGACGCCCGACGCGCGCGCCGAGCGCGCCGCCAGCACCTCCGAGTAGAGGGGCGCGGTCGCTAGGGTCCGGGTTGATGCAGATCGCCCCGGACTTGTTGCAGCGGATCGTCGACCACGCGCTCGCCGACGCGCCCGACGAGTGCTGCGGGTTCGTCTGGCTGCGCGACGGCGTGGCGACCGAGGTCGTGCCGGTGGAGAACACCGCGCACAGCCCGCTGCGCTTCGAGGTCGGGCCGGGCGACCTGCTCGCGCTCGCCGACGCCGGCGACGACGGCCTCGACGCCATCATCTACCACTCGCACACGCGCTCGGCCCCGCGGCCGTCGCAGACCGACGTGAACTTCGCGGCCAACTGGCCCGGCGTCGAGTGGCTGATCGTCGGGACGGCCGGGCCGGAGCCGGAGGTGCGCAACTGGCGCATCGACCCGGACGGCACGGTCACCGAGGTCGAGGTCCGTGTCGAGGCCTGAGCCCCTCGTCTGCCCGTCGTGCGCGACCCCGCATCCGCTGGAGGACCGGTTCTGCCGCACGTGCTCCATGCCGCTCGTCTACGCGGGCTCGCTCGGCGTCGACGCGCCGGTCACCGAGCGCCAGGAGTGGGCGCGCAAGATCAAGCCGCAGCTGGCCGAGGGCGAGCTGACGAAGGTCGCCGCGGGGCGCAACCAGTCCGAGGCGGAGCTGATCCAGGGGCTGCTGCTGGAGGAGGGCGTGCCGTCGATGCTCAAGCGCTCGGCGGGCTTCGACGTGCCGGACATGCTCGCGGCGGGGCCGCGCGACGTGCTGGTGCCGCGCTCGGGCGCGGAGGTGGCGCGCGAGGTGCTGCTGCAGGCCGACCTGCTGCCCGCGGCGGGCGGCGGCTCCGGGGTCGACCGGCCCTCGCGGATCCTGGTGGGGCTGCTGAGCGCGTTCGTGGTGGTGGCGTTGATCGCCTGGATCGGAACGGAGCTGCTCGTATGACGATCGCGGTGACGGGGGCGACGGGCGGGATCGGCGCGCGCGTGGCGGCGCGGCTGGCCGAGCGGCACGGCGTGCGGCAGCTGCTCGTCGTGCGCGACCTGGCGCGCGTGCCCGCGATCGCCGGGATCGAGGCGGTGGAGATGGGCCCGCGCGGCTACCGCGACGAGGCCGCGCTGACCGAGGCGCTCGCGGGCTGCGCGACGCTCTTCCTGGTCTCCGGGCGCGAGTCCGCGACGCGCGTCGTCGAGCACGCCCACGCGGTGCAGGCGGCGGTCGCGGCGGGCGTGGAGCGCATCGTCTACACCTCGTTCCTGGGCGCCGACCCGGACGCGAGCTTCACCTTCGCCCACGACCACTTCGCGACCGAGCAACTGATCCGCGAGAGCGGCCTGGCGTTCACGTTCCTGCGCAACTCGCAGTACCTCGACTACGTGCCGCTCCTCGTCGCCGAGGACGGCGTGATCCGCGGGCCCGCGGGGGAGGGGAAGATCGCGTGGGTCTCCCGCGACGACGTCGCCGACGTCGCGGCGGAGGTCCTCGCCGCGGGCGGCGCCGGGCACGACGGCGAGACCTACGACCTGACGGGCCCCGAGGCGCACACCCTCGCCTGGGCCGCCGAGCAGCTGAGCGCGGCGACCGGCCGCGAGATCCGCTTCCGCAACGAGGGCGTGCAGGCCGCCTACGAGTCCCGCGCCCACCTCGACGCGCCGGACTTCGAGGTCGACGGCTGGGTGACGTCCTACGTCGCCGTCGGGACGGGCGAGATGGACGTCGTCTCCGACGCCGTGCCCCGCATCGCCGGGCATCCGGCCCAGGACCTCCCGGGCTGGCTCGCCGCCAACCCGGACGCCTGGGCGCACCTGAAGGCCTAGGGTCCGGCGCGCGGCAGGCCGTCGTGCGTCCAGGTGAAGCCGGTGGCGGTCGCGGCGAGGTCCGCGAGGCTGCCGGCGGGGCCCGTGTCGAGGTCGGCCACCCGGCCGTCGGCGCCCGCCGACCACACGTGCAGCGCGCCCTGCTCGTCGGCGCCGAGCACGGCGAGGACGCCGGTGGCGGTCACGGCGACGGCGCGAAGGGCGACGCATCCGCCGGTCAGCCGCACGCGGGCGACGCTCGTGCGCGCGTCCACGACGTGCACGGCGACGCTGCTCCCGGCGCCGCCGCACTGCTGGTACTTGTCGACGAACGCCACCGGCAGCGCGACGTACGGGCCCTGGGCGGCGAGGGGCGCCGCCACGGAGGTGCCGGGGCTGCTGGAGTAGGCGATGCCGTCGCGGCCCGTCGCCTTCCAGCACACGCGGTAGGCCTCCAGGCGCGTGCCCGCCCCGTCGTCGCCCTCGTCGGCGACGGTCACCCGCAGCTCCGCCGTGTCGAGCACGGCGCGGAAGGCCGTGCGCATTGGGCAGCCGGCCGCGTCGCGCGGCACGGGGACGAGGTCGAGCGAGCGCTGCGCGCCGCCGAAGCCGGTCCAGGCGAGCGTGCGGCCGTCCTCCACGTGCACGCCGGTGACGTCGCGGTCCAGCGTGCGTCGCGCGTGGCCGGGCCGCTCGAGGACGAGCGGCCCTCCCTCGGTCGACGTGCCGTACGTGATGTAGGCCAGGGCGCCGTGGGGCAGCGCGACGACGGGCTGCTCCCCGACGGACAGGAGGGGCGTGTGCTTGGCGGCCGGCCCGATGCGGCGGTGGCGCTGGACGGCGGGGTGCCGCACGTCCACGGTGCGCAGGTCCTGGCGCGGATGCGCGACGCGCCCGACGAGCTCGCTCCAGATCACCTTCGTGCCCTGGACCACGGGGGCGCCGAGGGCGGGCAGGCGCGGTGGCCCGACCCCGAACCCGCGCCGGAGCGTCGTCCTGCGACCGTGCGCGCGATCGCAGGCGACGATGGCCGCCCTGCCCGCGGCCGTGACGGTGCGGGTCGCCACGACGCGCGGCTCGGCGGCCGTGCGGTGGCAGGGCGGTGCCGTGACGGGCGCCGCGGCCGCCGCCCCGGGCAGGGCGGCCAGCGCGACGAGGATCGAGGCGGTCAGGCTGCGGCGCATCGACCGTTGGAACGCGGCCCGGCGCCGGAGGTTGCGCGAACCCGCGCGCCTAGCGGTGGTCCTTGATCTCGACCGCCTGCTGGTAGGTCGGGCGGTTGATCCAGGGGATGAGCGGCTGGGTGATGCCGCCGAGCGCGCGGAAGCTGACGTCGTCGTAGCAGGCCTGGTCGCCGTCGCGCTTGGCCTTCGCGCAGGTCGCGTCGCCGGAGTAGAGGGTCGCGGCGGGCACGGCGAGCGCCGCCTTCAGGCTCTGGCGGAGCGCCGTCCGGCAGGCGGCGAGGTCGCCCTTGCCGCAGAACGGCCGCGCGTACCGCTCGTCCACCGGCTGGCCGAGGACCGTCATGAGGTCCTTCTTCGCGTAGCCGTACCAGCCTTCCTGGTAGGCCGAGCCGAGGTGGTCGCCGTGGTTGTTGGGGGCGTTGTCCTGGCCGTGCGGGAGCGTGGCGAAGATCGTCGGGCCCAGCGTCGGCTGGAACTCGGCCTTCATCCACAGCGGCCACCACGCGTCCATGATCCGGACGGCCTCGGCGTTGTCGTAGGTGCCGTCGCCGTCCTTGTCGCGGCGCTGCGTCCCGGCCTTCACCCAGGCCTTCAGCGTCGCGACCGCGGACTTCAGCGCCGGGTCGGTCGGGGCGCCGATCACCTGCAGCGCGAGCGGCAGGTCCTCCTGGCCGCGGAGGTCGGTCGTGCCCGCCTCCTCCATCGCGTCCACGAGGCCCGGCAGGTCCAACTTGGAGGACTTGGCCGGCAGCCGCTTCTCGATCTGGCGGTCGAGCATCTGCGAGCGGAAGACCGAGCTGAACAGGTTGGAGTCCGCGCCCGCGAAGCCCTTGGCCTGCTTGTTGTTCCAGGACGTGATCCAGTCCTGGTCGACGACCTGCGGATGCTGGCTCGGCGGCGTGTACTCGGCGATGTTCGTGTCCGGGTCCCAGCCCTTCCACGTGTTCGCCGGCGTCATCGGGAGCTGGCCCGTGGTGCCCGCGGCGCGGACCGGGTTGTTGCCCGAGTTGTAGTAGGCGATGTCCTTGTCGTCGGTGTAGAGCCAGTTGAACGTGTAGCCGATCTTCGCGGCGGCCTTCTCGAAGGACTTGGCGTCGTGGACCTTGTTGGGGTCGTTGAAGTCCGAGAAGCCCCGGGCCGAGTCGACCTCGTGCTGGTAGGTCGAGCGCAGCGAGGTGAAGAGCACCGGCTTGCCGTTCACGGTGCCGCGCGCCCGGACGATCCCGAGCTTGGTGCGCAGCACGCGCAGCGTCTGCGTCCCGGGCGCGGTCTGGTCGGCGAGGTTCGGCGTCCAGGTGTTCGTGCGCTCGAGCACCTCGACCGGCAGGCACTGGCCGCGGAAGAGGTAGTGCTGGTCGTCCTGGCAGGTCGGCACCGCGAAGGTGTCGATGATGTCCTGGCCCGCGGAGGTCGCCGACCACGCGTAGTCGCGGCCGTGGCCGAGCTCGACGAACATGTTGATGCCGGCGAAGGCGGCGCCGCGCGCGTCGACGCTCGGCGCGTGGAGGTCCTCCTCCATCAGGATCTGCGGCGAGAAGTAGCCGACCTGCGGGCCGAAGACCGCGATCGGGTGGCCGGACTTCGACCTCGCCGCGGAGACGAGCAGGGCGTTGGAGTTGGCCTTGGGCAGCGAGATCAGGCCGTCGAGCCCACCCGGCGTGGGGAGCAGGCCGGTGACCGTGTCGATGATCCCGCCCACGGCGCCGGTGACGGTCGAGGCGGGGTCGGCGGTCGAGCCGGTCGAGCCGGTCGAGCCGGTCGAGCCGGCGCCCGGGACCGCCGGCGTGCCCGGCGCGGTGGAGCTCGCGCCCGCCGCGTCGGTGCCGGAGACGACGATCGGCTCGGCGGCCAGCGAGCCCTCGTCGGGCAGGACCTCGCCGCCCTTGGCGGGGTTCTTGGGCGCCTGCTGGTAGGGGAAGCTCGCGTCCTTGACGGTCGTCGGCGCGTCCGGGTCGTCGAACGCGGCGAGCTGCGACCAGAGCTTGCGGCCGTCGGCGTCGCCGAAGCGGTCCTGGAGGCGCTGGAGGAACTGCGCCATCCCGAGCTCCTGGCCGCCGCCCTTGCCGAAGATCGCGCCGACGAGCGACGCGGTGGCGATGATGTCGGTGCCCTTCCAGGTGTCCGGGCCGAGCGGCCGGCCGACCGCGGCGTACTCGCCGGGCATCTTGGTGGGATCGAGCTTCGCCTCGTCGATGTACTGGTTGATGCCCGCGACGTAGTTGGCGAGGTCGTCCTGGAGCTGGCGGCCGTCGGCGCCGTAGAGGTCGTCGAACTGGTCGATCTGGTGCTGGAGGTCGTCCTCGGTGTAGGGCGCCAGCGACCACTGCTCCTGGTCCATCGCGCGGTTGCCGGGGGCGCCGCCGGCGAAGGACGACAACTCGGCGCGGCCGAGGTGGCGGAGCACGTCGATGAAGAACAGGCGGTCGGTCGCGGCGGCGTAGCCCGCGCCGAACATCGCGCCCGCGCGGGTGCTGCCGTAGATGTGCGGGACGCCGAAGGACTTGTCGCGGACGATCGTCACGTCGGCGCGCGGGCTGATCGTCGAGGCGACGTCGGCGGCCTTCACGCCGAAGGTCGAGTCCTTGTAGTACTTCGAGAGGTTTGCGGCGGTAAGGCCCGGCGTCGCCTTGGCCAGGTCCGAGTACATCGAGAGCTGGTCGTCGTTGTGCGCGGGGCGCGTCCCGGTGGTCAGGAACGCGCCGAGCTGGACGAGGTTCGCGAGGCCGTTGGTGCCGGGCGGCAGGATGTCGTGGAACCCGCCGCCGCTGTCGTCGTTCGTGCCGTAGGGCGGCACGGGCACGGCCGCGTGCGCGCTCGGCGCGGCGGCGATCGACAGGACGGTGGCCGCGACCAGCGCGGCGACCCTCGGACCTCGCATCGACATCTCCTCCGGGATGGACCGACCCAGCCCTACCCGGGAAAGTAGTGCTTCAAGCCGGCGCGCGCGCCGCTTCCCGCTCGTAGTCGAGCTCGGTCCGGACGCCGAGCGCGGTGAGGATGGACTGGGCGTCCTCGAGCGAGGAGGCATCGGCGACCGCCGCGGCGAGGCGCGCGGCGCTCGCGATCGTGACGAGCGGGTCGAAGCCGACGAGGCGCCCGCCGTCGGCGGTGAGCGGGACGGTGCGGCGGCCGCCGCGGATCGGCGCGCGGCCGGTCTCGCCGCGGGCGCAGCGCACGGCCATCGCGCTGGCCTCGGTGGTGACGGTGGCGAGCGCGGCCTCGACGCGGTCGAGCGCGGCGGGCGGGATCTCGAGGTCGCCGAGGTCGCCGCCCGCGGCGCGGACCTCCTCCAGGCGCGCGAGGACCTCGGCCGGCGTGAGCTCGCCGTCGCAGCCGATGCCGAAGAGGAGCCCGAGGACGGGCGTGCGCATGCGGCGCGCGGCGGACAGCACGGTCGCGTCGGCCAGCGGGCTGGCGAGGCCGGGCTCGTCGCCGTGGGCGAGGACGTCGCCGCCGACGTCGAGCAAGGCCACCATGTCGCACCCGAGATGCGCCGCGGCGGCGTCGAGCCCGGCGGCGATCGCGGCCGGGCCGGGGTTCGGGTCGAGCAGGACGACGGGCTCGCCGAGGAAGGCGGACATGTCGCTCTCGCAGAAGCGGAAGCCGCCGGGCCCGAGCGTGTCGGGGCCGGCGAGCGCGATCGCCTCGTTCAGGCGCTGGGCGCCGGAGATCTCGTCGAGCCGGCGCGGGCCGGGCAGGGGGTCGACGGGGCGCCGCTCCCACGTGAGGCCGCCGACGACGGCGCCCGTGCCGAGCGCCCGGATGGCCTCCGCCGCGGCGAGCGCGCCCACGACGTCGCCACCGCCGCCGATGCCGACGACGAGGATCCGCTGAGCGGCGGCGACCAGACCCTCTGCTCGCCGCCGCTCCGCGGGCACTTCAAGAACTACGACTAGACCAGCGCGGGGACACGCGCGTCGCAGATCTCGGCGATCTGCTCACGGGCGCGGTCGAACTCGTCGTCCGACAGCACCGGCGTGCCCTCGAAGGGCAGGTCGCGAGTGATCTCGAGCCACGAGCGACAGCCACCGAACTCGTCCTTGACCCGAACGGTGACCGGCCGCGGGATGCGGTGGGCGCGCAGGAGGACGACGTGCAGGGGATGGCGACGCTTCCACGCCAGGCGCTTCTCGGCGTAGTCGGTCGTCCAAACGTAATAGGGGGACAGCTCGCCGACCGTTCGGGGGTCGGTGATCGTCCAGCTGGCGGCCACCTCGGCCCACGCGCGGATGCGCACGCGGTCGGGCTGGCCGATGCCACCGTCGCGAGTCAGCGCGTGAAGCGGCGGCTCGCCATCCGGCCAGACGCCCTCTTCGAGCGCGCGGCGGAGCTCCGGCTGATGCGAATCGCGCACCAAGTCGTAGCGCTGGTGGTCAAACGTCGGGTAGAGGAAGAAGCGGTCATGCTCGAGGCTGAAGTTCCGACGCGGCTCGCCGACGCCACCCTTTCGCAGGGTGACGAGCTGCTCGCCCTCGGCGAGCGCGCGGACAGTGACCGCCCATTCCTTGATTGCAATAGGCATAGAGGGGGGTTCAGTGAGAAATTGACGACAGAAATCCCGCGCATCAACCGATACCCGGTGACGCGACGGGAAGGACGTCGATTGTGGCATGCGATGTGAAGATCCCAAAATCGTCCTGCTAATTCCGGGTTTCTTCGTGACATAAGTTGGCGCGTTGACGCTCAAAGTGAACGTCCGCGTGCGGTCAAGCGTCGCCGATGCGCAGTCCCGCGAGCCCCTCGTAGCTCTCCACGATGGCCGCGAAGTCGGCCTCCCCGTAGCCCCGGCCGACCGCCGCCACGAGCGCGTCCCGTGCGGCATTTGCAGCGGGAAAGGGCACGCCGGCCGCCTGCGCCTCCTCCAGGCAGAGGCGCACGTCCTTGAGCATGTGCTCGGTCTTGAAGAGCGTGTCGTAAGCGTGCTGACGCATCGGTTCCGCTTTGAGGCCGACCATCGTCGAGTTGCCGGACCCGGCGGCGAGGATCTCGATCAGCGCGCCCAGGTCGACGCCCGTGCCCGCGCCGACGACCAGCGCCTGGGCGAGCGTCGCGGCGTTGGCGGCCGCGACCGAGTTGTTGATGAGCTTGATGACCTGCCCGTGGCCGAGCGGGCCGACGTGCACGATCGTCGTGCCCATCGCCTCCAGCGCGGGCCGGGCGCGGGCGACGTCCTCCTCGGCGCCGCCGGCCATGATCGTCAGCGTGCCGTCCTCGGCGCGGGGCGAGGAGCCGGTGACCGGCGCGTCGACGAACGCGTGGCCGCGGTCGGCCAGCGTGGCGCCGAGGGCGCGGGCGTCGGCGGGGGCGATGGTCGACATGTCCACGAACAACGTGCCGGGCCTCGCGCCGGCGGCCGCGCCGTCCTCCCCGAGCAGGATCGCCTCGACCTGCGCGCCGTCGACGACCATCGAGATGACGATGTCGGCGTCGGCCGCCGCGGCGGCCGCGGTGGCCGCGGCGCGCGCGCCCTCGTGGTCCCGCGCCCACGCCTCCGCCTTGCCCTCCGTCCGCGTCCACGCGGTCACCGCGAAGCCCTTGCGCTGCAGGTTCGCGGCCATCCGCGAGCCCATGATGCCCAGTCCCAGGAAGCCGACGCTCGTCATGGGCGCCAACCTAGCGAGCGGGCTGCGGGCGCGGTCAGGCGACGGCCGCGGGCGCGTCGTCGCCCGAGCCCTCCAGGCCGAGGCGGTGCGCGACGGCCGCGGCCTCGGTGCGGCTGCGCACGTCGAGCTTGGCGAGGATCCGCGAGACGTGGACCGACGCGGTCTTCTCGGCCATGAAGAGCCGCTCGCCGATCTGGCGGTTGGTCTGGCCGCGGGCCACGAGGGCGAGGACGTCGCGCTCGCGGGGCGTGAGCCCGAGCTCGGCGGCGGGGTCGACGGGCGCGGGCGCGTCCGGCGCGATGACGCCCGCGAGCTGGTCGCCCGCGGCCGGGGATGGCTCCAGCTGCAGCCGCCCGCGCCGGCCCAGCGCCGTGAGCTCGTCCACCAGCCAGCGCGCGCCCAGCCGCCGCGCGAGCGCCAGCCCGGCGCGGCCCGCCTCCTCCGCGCCCGCGCGATCGCCGGCGACCAGCCGCGCCTCGGCCTCGCGCCAGCGCACGCGGGCGACCCGGAACGGCCGGTCGATGCCGGCCCACGCGTCCGCGGCGCGCGCCCACAGCTCCGGGTCGGGCGCGCCGGTCGCCGCGGCGGCCTCGCCGTCGGCGACCAGGACGAGCGCCGCGGCCTCGGGCATCGCGGCGGCGAAGGGGCGGGCGGCGGCCTCGCGGGTCTGCGCGGCCCAGGAGCGGGCGGCGGCGATCGCGGCGGCCTCGTCGTCGGGCCGGCCGAGGTCGCGGGCCTGCTGGGCGGCGTCGGCCTCGACGCCCGCGGCGGCGGCGAAGATCCGGGCCAGGCGCGCGCCGTCGTCCATCGCGTCGGTGTCGACGAGGCGCTCGAGGCCGGTCCGGATCGCGGCGCGCGCGGCCTCGAGGTCGCGCTCGCGCCGCTCGAGCCCGGCCAGCAGCGCGGTGATCGGCGCGTGCCACTGCGGCTCGTAGGAGCGCGCGACCAGGTCGCTGGCGGTCTCCAGGCGGCGGCGCGCGTCGTCGTGCTCGGCGCAGGCGAGCGCCAGGCTCGCGCGGATCAGCTCGAAGAAGACGCGCGTCGTGCCCTGCAGGCCGCGGCCCAGCTCGGGCGCGGCGAGCGCGTCGGCCTCGTCCCAGAGGCCCAGGTCGTAGGCGATCTCGGCGTGCTGGAGGACGAGCCAGGTCGCGTGGCTGCCGAGCTCGCGCAGCTCGCGGCGCCCGTCGATCAGCAGCGCCCGCGCGCCGTGCGCGTCGCCGGTGCGGTGGAGCGCGTCGGCGAGGTTGGCGTAGCCGCGCGTGAGCTGGTGGACGTCGCCGTCCTCGCGGGCGAGCGCCACCGCCTGGCGCAGCAGCGCGAGGTCGTGGACGGTGTCCTCGCCGCCGCGGACGCAGACGCCGAGCGTGTTGAGCGCGTCGGTCCGGACCGTGCGGGAGCCGACGGCGTCGGCGACGCCCAGCGCCTCCTGGGCCATCGCGCGGGCGTCGGCGTAGCGGCCCCAGAGCATCAGGCCGGTGGCCTTCGCGGCGAGCAGGTGCGCGCGCTCCTCGCTCGGCGGCTCGGCGGGGAGGAGGCCGAGCGCGGCGTCCCAGGCCTCGAGCGCGATCTGGCCCTTGCCCTGCGACCAGCGGGCGCGGCCCAGGCGGGCGAGCAGGCGCGCGGCGCGGGCGGGCTCGGCCTCCTGGTCGAGCTCCTGGAGCGCGCGCTTGAGCAGGACGATGCAGCGGTGGTGCTCGAGCTGGTGGGCGTCGGCGGTGCGGGCGAGCAGCGCGACGTGGTCGCAGCCCGCGAGCGCCTCGGGCTCGGCGACGCGGTCCCACAGCTCCAGCGCGCGCTCGTAGAGCGTCGCGGCCTCGCCCTCGGCGTGGGCGCGCTCCGCGGTCTCGGCGGCGCGGACGGCGGTGCGCAGCGCGGCGGGCTGGTCGCCGGCGGCGTCGAAGTGATGGGCGATCTCGGCGGCGCGCTCGAGGCTGACGCACGGCGTGCCGGCGAGGCGCGCCTCGAGGACCTCGGCGAGGCGGCGGTGGAGCTGGCCGTGCTCGCCGGGGAGGAGGTCGTCGTGGACGGCCTCGCGCAGCAGCGCGTGGCGGAAGGCGAGGTGGCCGCCGGGCTGCGGGACGAGGACGTGGTGGGCGATCGCGTCGCGGAGGGCGTCGCGCAGCGCGCGCGGCGGCAGGCCGCTGGCCTCCTCGAGGACGTCCTCCTCGATCCGCTGCGCGGCGGAGATCCAGCGCAGCGCCTCCTGCGCGGTCTCGCCGAGGGCCTCGACGCGGAGGATCAGCGCGTCGCGCAGCGACTCCGGCAGCGTCCCGTCGCCCTCGCGCTCGGCGGCGAGGATCTCCTCGGCGAACAGCGGGTTGCCCTCGCTGCGGGCGTAGACGCGGTCGAGCAGCTCGGGGTCCGGCGCGGCGCCGAGGATCGCGCCGAGCTGGGCGGCGAGCTCGTCGCGGCTGAAGCGCTCGATCGCGATCCGCGAGGCCTGCTCGGTCCGCTCGATCTCGGCGAGGAACGGGCGCAGCGGGTGGCGGCGGTGGAGCTCGTCGATCCGGAAGGTCGCGACGACGAGCAGCCGCTGGCGGCAGATGTTCCGCGCGAGGAACGAGAGGAAGTCGCGCGTGGAGCGGTCGGCCCAGTGGAGGTCCTCGATGACCAGCAGCACCGGCTGCTCCTCGGTGAGCCGCTCGAAGAGCACCAGCAACAGCTCGAACAGGCGCCCTTGGGCGCTGCCGACGTAGGGCTCGACGAGCAGGTCGCCGGGAGCGCCGAGCTCGGGGAGGAGACGGGCCAGCTCGGCGCGCGCGGGGCCGAGCGCGTCGAACACGGGGTGCCCCGCCCGCACGAGCGAGCGGAGCGCTGAGACGATCGGCGCATAGGGGAGCTCGCCGTCGCCCAGGTCGATGCAGTCGCCCCACAGGACCCGCGCGCCGCCGAGCTCGGCCCGGTCGGCGAAGTGGTCGGTGAGGCGGCTCTTGCCGACGCCGGACTCGCCGGCGACGAACACGATCCCCGCCGCGGCGCACGAGGCGCCGACGGCGGCCAGCGCGCCCTCGAGCGCCGCGAGCTGGTCGCGGCGGCCGATGAACGCGTCGCTGGTGACCCGGGCCGGCATGTCCGAGCCATGTTCCCGCACCTCAGGCGTGTGCGGGACGGGGAGCACGCGCACCGCGCCGGCCGCGGACCAGACCGAGGAGGGCCGCGCGCTGAGGGATGCGCGACAGGGGTCGGGTCCGCAGGCCGGCGCGCATGGCGTCCTCGTCGCGGACGGCGGCGAGAGGCTGGTGGAGGAGGAAGAGCATGGACAGCATCTTGCGCCTGAGACGGGGCCGCCACATCGGGCGGACGGTGCGAGATCGGGACGCCGACCCCTTACTCCTGTGAGGCGACCCCTTACCTCGTCGCGGTCCGCCGCGGTGGGCACCCCTCAGCCGGGGCGGTAGCGTGGCCGGATGCCTGATCTCCCGCCTCTTCGCGTCGCGCTCGCCGGGTACGGCCTGGCCGGCGAGAGCTTCCACGCGCCGCTGATCGCGGCGACCGACGGGCTGGAGCTGCGCGCCGTGGTGACGCGCGATCCGGCCCGTCGCGACGCGCTCGCCGCCGCGCATCCGGGCGCGGTCGCGGTGGACGGGCTGGAGGAGGCGCTGAGCGACGTCGACGTGGTCGTGGTGGCGTCGCCGAACCGGTTCCACGTCCCGCTGGCGCGGGCGGCGCTCGCGGCCGGGAAGCACGTGGTGGTCGACAAGCCGCTGGCGGTGAGCGCGGCCGAGGCGCGCGCGCTCGCGGCGTCGGCGCAGGCGGCCGGCGTGGTCCTGAGCGCGTTCCACAACCGGCGCTGGGACGACGACTTCCTCACGCTGCGGCGGGTCGTGGACGAGGGGCGGCTGGGGCGCGTGCTGCGGGTCGAGTCGCGCTTCGACCGGTGGCGGCCCGCGGTGAAGGAGGGCGCCTGGAGGGAGGAGGGCGACCCGGCGGACGGCGGCGGGTTGTTGTTGGACTTGGGCAGCCACCTGGTGGATCAGGCGGTGCAGCTGCTCGGGCCGGTGGTGTCGGTGTACGCGGAGCTGGACGTCCTGCGGCCGGGCGCGGTGGTCGAGGACGACGTGTTCCTGGGGTTGTCGCACGAGGGCGGCGCGCGGTCGCACCTGTCGGCGGGCGTGTTCGCGGCCGACGGGCCGCCGCGGTTCCGGGTGCTCGGCGAGACGGGCGCCTTCGTCTCGTTCGGCCTGGATCCGCAGGAGGACGCGCTGCGCGCGGGCGCCTCACCGCTCGATCCGGGGTTCGGGCTGCGCGCGCCGGGGCTCGAGGCGACGCTGAACGACGGGACGGGCGCGGAGCCGCTGGCGATGGAGGCGGGACGGTGGCTGGCGTACTACGCGGGCTTCGTGTCGGCCGTGCGCGGCGGGGGCGCGGTCGCGGCGCCGGTGACCGCGGCGGAGGCGGTGGGCGTGCTGGAGGTGCTCGAGGCGGCGCGGGAGAGCGCTCGGAGCGGGACGGTCGTCGCGATGTAGGTGCGCGGCGCGGTGGCGCGCGGCGCCACGAGGCGTCAGGCGACCCCGTGCCCGCCGCCCCCCGGCGTCTCGAGCCGCAACCGCTGCCCGGCCCGCAGCACACCGCCCGCCTTGGACGACAACTCGACCCCGTCCAGCACGTTCACGCCCCGCGCCCCGTCCAAGCCACCCTCGGCCCCCGGCGGCGCGTGCCGCCGCCGCTCCGTGATGAGCGAGAACGACATCTCGCCCAGCGCCTCGACCTCGCGGACGACGCCGTCGCCGCCGCGGAACCGCCCAGCGCCCCCCGACCCGCGCCGCACCGCGTACTGCACGACCCGCAGCGGGAACTCCAGCTCGAGCGCCTCGACCGGCGTGTTCAAGGTGTTGGACATCGCCACGTGCACCGCCGACGGCCCGTCCGCGTCCGGGCACGCGCCCTGGCCGCCCCCGAGCGTCTCGTAGTACGAGAACGACTCGTTGCCCAGCGTCAGGTTGTTCATCGTCCCCTGCCCGCACGCGCGGCCGAAGGCCCTCAAGACGAGATCCGCGACGCGCGACGACGTCTCCACGTTCCCCGCCGCGACCGCCGCCGGCGCCCGCGCGTCGAGCAGCGTCCCGGCCTCCGTGATCACCTCGACCGGCCGGTGCGCGCCCGCGCTCGGCGGGATGTCGGCGTCCGTCAGCACCCGCACGGCGAAGAGGCAGGCGCTGCGGGTCACCGCCAGCGGGCAGTTGAGGTTGCCCGGATCCTGCGCGGCGCTGCCGGTGAAGTCCAGCACCAGCCGGTCGCCGTCGACGGTCGCGGCGACGCGGAGCTCCAGGTCGCCGTCGACGCCCTCGAGCACGTCGACCGCGTGGCGGACGCCGTCCGGCAGCTCGGCGAGGCACGCCCGCGTCCGCCGCTCGGCGTAGTCGAGCACCGCGGCGCAGGCGTCGCGGAGACCATCGACACCAAGTCGCTCCGCCAGCTCCCGCATCCGGACCGCGCCCAGCCGGTTGGCCGCCAGCTGCGCGCGCAGGTCGGCACGCCGCTCGGCGGGCTGGCGCATCCGCGCCGCCAGCTCGTCGATGGCCGCCTCGTCCAGCACCCGCGGCGCGATCACGACGCCCTCCTCCTCCAGCGTCCGCGAGTCGAACGGCATCGAGCCCGGCACGCGCCCACCGACGTCGGCGTGGTGCGCGCGCGACGCCGAGAACCCCAACAGCTCCTCGCCGGCCAGCACGGGGGTGACGACCGTGATGTCCGGCAGGTGCGTCCCTCCGCGGTACGGATCGTTCAGCACCCATGAGCGGCCGCCCGAGTGGTCCTCGCCCAGCACCGCCTCGACGGAGGCCGGCATCGCCCCGAGGTGCACCGGGATGTGCTCGGCCTGCATGACCATCTCGCCGTGGGCGTCGAAGAGCGCGGTCGAGCAGTCGCGCCGCTCCTTGATGTTCGCCGAGTGGGCGCTGCGCACGAGCACCGCGCCCATCTCCTCACACGCCGCGCGCAGCGCGCCGGTCGCGACCTGCAACGCGATGGGGTCGAGCTCAGCCACGGGTCAGGATCACCGTCCCGGTCTCGTCGCTCGCCCCGCGCCAGCCGCCGGGCACGACGAGCGTGGACCCCGGGAGCGCGAGCACCGTGGGCCCGGCGAACGGCGCGGCGCGCTCGCCCTCCCACGCCACCTCCGGCCCCGGCTCGACGCGCGCGGTCCGGACCGTCACGAGCTCGATCTCCGCCTCGTCGTCGCGGTAGCCGTACCGCTCCTCGTGGGCGTCCGCGAACGCGGCGCGCACCGCGTCCGCGCGCGGCGGCACGTCGCGCAGCGAGAGCTCGTGCGACTGCCCCGCGTAGCGCGCGTCCCACTTCACCTCGTCGGCGTCGCCCGCCAGGTCGACCAGCGCTCCGTCGGTCAACGCGGAACCGCTGAGCAGCACGGAGCGCGCCGCGTCCCTGCGCCGCTCCGCCGCCGCCAGCCCCAGCGCGCTCAGGACCCCGGCGGCCTGCGGCACGACGATCCGCGTGATCCCCAGCTCCTCGGCCACCGCCGCCGCGTGCAGCGGCCCGGCGCCGCCGAAGGCCAGCAGCGCGAAGCGGCGCGGGTCGATCCCGCGCTCTACCGTCACGACGCGCAGCGCCCGCACCATCTCGGTGTTGGCGACCCGGACGATCCCCGACGCGCACGCGTGCGCATCGGGCAGTCCCAGCTCCTCGGCGAGGGCGCCGACCGCCCGCCGGGCCGCCTCGACGTCCAGCCGCACCCCGCCGGCCAGTGGGCGCTCGCCGCCGAGATGGCCCAGGACCACGTTCGCGTCCGTGACCGTCGGCGCCGTCCCGCCGCGCCCGTAGCACGCGGGCCCGGGATCCGCGCCCGCCGACCGCGGCCCGACGCGCAGCGCGCCGCCCGCGTCCCGCCACGCGATCGACCCGCCGCCCGCGCCGACGGTGTGGATGTCGACCATCGGCAGCGCCAGCGGCCGCCCGCCGATCTCGCGGCCCGCGCTCGCCCGCACGCGGCCGTCCTCCACGACGCAGACGTCGCACGACGTCCCGCCCATGTCGAAGCACAGGAGGTCCGGCTCGCCGAGCCGCGCCGCGAGCAGCGCCGCGGCCGCCGCGCCGCCCGCCGGCCCGCTCAGGACCGTCAGCGCCGCGTGGCCCGCGGCGGTCGCGACCTCCGTCAGCCCGCCGCTGGACTGCATGATCGCGGGCTCCGGCAGGCCGTCGTCGCGGGCGCCCGCCACGAGCCGCCGCAGGTAGGAGGCCAGGAGCGGCGAGAGCGCGGCGTCGACCTCCGTCGTCGCGGCCCGCTCGTACTCCCGGAAGGTGGCGGTCACCTCGTGCGACAGGGAGACGTGGACGTCTCCCCCCAGGCGTGCCCGCAGAGCGGCCCCCAGGCGCCGCTCGTGGGCCGGATGGCGGTAGGCATGCAGGAGGACCACCGCGACCGCCTCGGGGCGCAGGGCGGCCACGGCGTCGGCGACCGCGGCGGCCGCCTCCTCGGTCAGCTCGCGCAGGACGCCGTCGGGCCCCATCCGCTCCGGGACCGCGACGCGCCGCTCCGGCGGGACGAGCGGCGCGGGCCGCGCGGCGCAGAGCCGGTAGAGCTCCGGACGCGCCTGGCGGCCGAGCTCCACGAGGTCGACGAAGCCCTCGGTCGCGCAGAGCACGGTCCGCGCGCCCACCCCCTCCAGCAGCGCGTTCGTCGCGACGGTCATCCCGTGCGAGAACGCGGCGACGTCGTCCGGACCGCGCCCGGCCTCGGCCAGCGCCGCGCGCACCGCGTCCAGCACGCCGCGCGACTGGTCCTCCGGCGTGCTCGGCGCCTTCGCCGTGACCAGGCGCCCGCCGTCAACCAGCACGGCGTCGGTGAAGGTCCCTCCGACGTCGACGCCCAGCAGCATGCGCGGGACGCTACCGGCGGGACGTGCGGACGCGGGGCACGACCTGCCCCGCGTCCGGGTGCCACCTCCAAGCTTCGGTGCCGCCCTAGGCGGCGACGGCCTCGCGCAGGTCGACTTCCTCGGTCTCGGCGAGGTGCTGGTGCGACGGGCAGTAGCCGTTGTGCGGCAGCGGCATCCGCTGGCACGCGGTGCCGCGGCGCGTCGTGGCGCGACACTGCAGCGGCTGGCCGTTGACGTCGATGCCGTTCTGCGGCAGGCGGTCGAGCCACTCCTCGGCGCAACCGATGTAGCGCTGCACGACCGTCCAGACGCGCGGCTGGGCGGTCATGGGGAAGTAGCGGCGGATGTCCATGAACAGCGTCCGCGCGGGGCGCGCGAAGTAATGGCGGTCGCCGACCAGTCGCTCGATGTTCTGCTCGCACGCCTGCAGGACGTGGTGGTGCGCCTCATCGCAAACGGACGTGTCGACGTCCTTCGCGAGCTCCCGGTACATGGCCCTGCTGAACTGGTACATGTTGACCTCCCCGTGACCCTTGGGTTTGGCTGGCTCCCCCGACTGGTGCATCGTGCCCCGGCCTCATGAAGCACCAACGCACGGTTTGTTGAATTCGCGTTAAGCGGGCGTCGGCGTTCACCCGACCGGCGGCGTGCCGCTCAGGTCCAGGGCTCGAACGTGGGGGCCCCGCCGTCACGGACGACGGCGTGGTGGCCGTCGAGGGCGGGGTCGGTCGCCGGGAAGTCGGACCGGAAGTGGGCTCCGCGGCTCTCCTCGCGGAGGATGGCGCACGCGGCGACCAGGCGCGCCAGTGGATGCGGGTCCCCGGCGAGCGCCGCCAGGCCCGCGGCGTCGCGTGTCAGCCCGGCGTGGCGCCACAGCGCCTCGCGGGTCGCCTGCGCCGGCGGCTCGATCGGCCCCGCCCGTGGCGGGTCCTCGGGCGCGAGCGGCAGGCGCGGCTCGTCGAGCCCGGCCAGCGCGGCGCGCTTGCCGAGGACGAAGCACTCGGTCAGCGAGTTCGACGCGAGGCGGTTGGCGCCGTGCAGGCCGGTGCACGCGGTCTCGCCGACGACGTAGAGGCCGCCGACGCTCGAGGCGCCGTCGAGGTCGGCGACCACGCCGCCCATGCCGTAGTGCGCGGCGGGGGAGACCGGGATCAGCTCGGTCGCGGGGTCGAGGCCGGACTCGCGCAGCGCGCCGACGATGTTCGGGAAGAGCATCGGGTCGACGTGGCGCATGTCCAGCCAGACGTTCTTCGAGCCCTCGGCGACCATCTTCTCGGCGATCGCGCGCGAGACCTCGTCGCGCGGCTTGAGCTCCTCGACGAAGCGCTCGCGGCCCGCGTCGAGCAGCGTCGCGCCCTCGCCGCGGATCGCCTCGGTGACGAGGAAGCCCTCGCGCCCGGGGATCCCGGTGACGGCGGTCGGGTGGAACTGGACGAACTCGAGGTCGGCCAGCGCGGCGCCCGCGGCGTGGGCGAGCATCAGGCCGATGCCGAGCGAGCCCGGCGGGTTGGTGGTGCGCGCCCAGAGCGCGGCGGCGCCGCCGGTGGCGAGGATCGTGGCGCGGGCGCGGATCGCGCGGCCGTCCTCGAGGACGACGCCGACGCAGCGGCCGTCGACCGTCCATGGCGCGGCGGCGCGCGCCTGCTCGAGGACCTCGATGCGGGGCTCCTCGACGACGACGGCGCTGAGCTGGCGGACGACGCGGCGCCCGGTCGCGCTGCCGCCCGCGTGGACGACGCGGCGGCGCGAGTGGCCGCCCTCGAGGCCGAGGGCGAGGCCGCCCTTGCCGTCGCCGTCGAAGGCGACGCCGAGGGCCTCAAGCTCGCGGACGGCGCGCGGCGCCTCGCGGCAGAGGAGCTGGGCGGCGCTGCGGCGGACCGCGCCGCGGCCCGCGATCTCGGTGTCCCGGCGGTGCTGGTCGGGCGAGTCCGCGGGGTCGAGCGCGGCGGCGAGGCCGCCCTGGGCCCAGTAGCTGGCGGTCTGCGCGAGCGGCGTGGCGGAGACGAGCGCGACGCGCGCCCCGGCCCGGGCGGCCGTCAGCGCGGCGTACAGGCCGGCCGCTCCGGCGCCCACCACGGCGACCTCGGCGTCGACGATGGAGGCGAGGTCGTCCACGCGGGGTACCGTACCGGCGAGATGGCCGCTCCCGTCCTGTTCCACCATCCCTCGTCGCTGCAGCACGACCCGGGGCCGCACCCCGAGCAGCCGGCGCGCATCGTCGCGATCGAGCAGGCGCTCGAGGCGCGGGGCTGGCTCGGCTTCGAGCGGCGCCTGTCGCCGGAGGCCTCGCGCGCGCAGCTCGAGGCGGTCCATCCCGCGCGGCTGGTCAACGGCGTGCACGAGCTGTGCGCGGCGGGCGGCGGCGCGATCGACGCCGACACGATCGTCTCGCCGGGCTCGTGGGAGGCCGCGCTGCACGGCGCGGGCGGCGCGGTGGCGGTGGTGGACGAGGTGCTGGGGGACGCGGGCGCCCGCGTCGCCGTCTCAGTCCACCGGCCCCCGGGGCACCACGCCGAAGTCGAGCGCTCGATGGGCTTCTGCCTGTTCAACAACGTGGCGGTCGCGGCGCGGCACGCGCGCGACGCGCACGGCGTGGCGCGGGTCCTGGTCCTGGACTTCGACGTCCACCACGGCAACGGCACGCAGGACGTGTTCTACGGGACCGACGAGGTGCTGTTCGTCTCGATCCACCAGTGGCCGCTGTACCCGGGGACGGGCGCGGCGGGGGAGACGGGGCGCGGCGCGGGCGCGGGGTTCAACGTGAACCTGCCGGTCCCGCCGGGGTCCGGGGACGCGGTCTTCGGCTCGCTCGTGGAGCACGTCGCGGTGCCGCTCGCCAAGGCCTATGCGCCGGAGCTGATCCTCGTCTCGGCGGGCTTCGACGCGCACGCCGACGACCCGCTGGCCGACGGCCGGGTGACCGACGCGGGCTACGCGACGATGGGCACCTCGGTGCGCGCGCTGGCGGACGCGCTGGAGATCCCGGTCGGCGTCGTCCTCGAGGGCGGGTACGACCTGGGCGCGCTGTCGCGGGGGCTCGTCGCGTTCCTGGAGGCGCTGAGCGCCGAAGGAGCGGTGAGCGCTCCGGAGCTTGCGGTGCACGAGCTGAGCGAGGGGTTCCTCGCGCGGCACGCGGCGTTGTTGGGGTAGTCGCTAGCCCGTGCTGCCCGGGATCGCCGCCGAGGCGGCGGAGGTCTCGGTCGCGGCGGGCGCGGTCGGGACGCTCTGGGTCCCGATGGTGTCGCTGGGCTGCGCGGGCGCGGTGGTCGCCGCGCTGACGTTGCCGTCGTCGCCGGTGAGGCTCGAGAACGCGACGGCGAGCGCGCCGCCCGCGAGCAGGACGATGACGGCGACGAGCGCCATCGGGGCGCGCCAGTTCGGGGTCGGCGCGAGGCGCGTCCGGGCGGGCGCGCCGCACTCCAGGCACCAGTCCTGCTCGGGTGCGACGTTCGCGCCGCAGCGCGGGCAGCGGAGCGGGATCGGCGCGGGGCCCGCGGCGCGGCCGGGGTCCTGGGCGCTCATGCGTCCGCGCTCATGCGTCCGGGTGCTCGCGCGGGGCGAGCGGGTCGCCGCTCGTGAAGGCCTGCGGGCCCGGCTGCTCGCCGTGGCCGTTGGCGTCGCCGACGGTCGGGATCGCCTGCGTGGCGGCGTGGGCGTCGGGCGTGTCCGGGGCGGGCGCCGGCTCGGGCTCGGGCGGCGCGGGGGGCGGCGGGTTGCCCGCGAGCGCGCCGGAGACCGGCGTCGAGCCCTGCTCGGCGACGCTCATCGGCAGCGCCTCCTGGGCGGGGACCGTGCTGTCCGCGGCGGACGCCGGCGACGGGGCGCCACCGACCTCGACCATCGCCAGCGGGCCGCTGAACTGCGTGCCGCACTGCGGGCAGAAGCGCGCGTCGCTGCCGTGCAGGGCGCCGCAGCGCGGGCACGCGGCGACGCCGGGCTCGCGCAGCTCGATGATGTCGCGGCGCTCGTCGAGGACGCGCTCGATCGCGCGGAGCTCGCGGTCGACGGCGTCGAGCGCGGCGAGCTTGCCGAGCACCAGCTCGTCGTTGCGGCGGGCGAAGCGATGGAGGTCGAAGGCGAGGCCGCCGAGGTCCCGGAAGCCGAGCTCGCGGACGCGGCGCAGGTAGCGCAGGCGACGCCGCAGCCGGCCGCGGTCGCGGAAGCTGGGGCGGGTCGGCGCGACGTCCTCGGGAGCGAGACCGGCGGGAAGCGGCTCGGCGGGCGGTGCCTGCGGGGGCACGACCATCGTCGGCTGCGACTCCTGCGGGGGGCTCGGGTCGGACGGACGCCGACGGGAGGTGATGCGGCGGAGGGGACCCTTCATAGGAAGAAGGCGCCTGTTCGGCGCCGGTCCGGACGATACCAGCGACTTCCGACACCGGCGCTGCGCAGGATCGTCACGTTCGCGCGTAGATCCGTCACACGCCCCCACGCAGCATCCACGTCACTCCCGTTCACCCGCATCACCAGGAGAGACGTATGTACCGCGCCATTGGTTTCGCTCACGCGACCGCCCACCACGAGCTGCAGCGTGCCCACCGCGCGCTCGGCGCACGCGAGGAGGGCCAGGGGACCGTCGAGTACATCGGCCTGATCCTGCTCCTCGCGGGCGTGATGGTCGCCGTCGTCAAGGCCGGCCACGACAGCTCGATCGCATCGACGGTCGTCAAGAAGGTGCAGGACTCGATCGACGGCGTGGGGCAGGCGCCGGGCGGGAAGGGGTGAGGCGGCGCGCTCGGCGTTCGCGTCGCCGTCGGGCCTGACGCCCGGCGCGTCCCGCCGCGGGCCTGCTCCGGGCGTCGCGCTGCGGCTATCCGCCCGTCGTGCGGGGCCTGCTCCGCCCGCCGTGCGGGCGGGTCGGCCGCCGGGCGGGCGCTTCCCGTCGCGCGGGCGCTTGCTCCGCCCGTTGTGCGGGGCGGGGCTGGCCGGGCGTCACTCCGTGTCGCTCGTCACCTCCGCTCCGCCCGCGGGCTGTCTGTGTGGTGCGGTTCGCTTGGTGACGGGTGTGTCCTGTGGTCGTGCTCGTGGCGTGTGGGCATCGAACGGCCCGCTTCGGGCTGCGCGTTCGGTGACGACGACACGGATTGACGCCATGGCTGCGGCCGCGTCGCGCCGCGGGCGTGCTGCGCCCGGGGCGCGACGCGGGCGTCTCTCCGCGGCGCCGCGGCGCGAGCGCGCCGGTGCGAGCCCGCTCGTCTCTCCTCGGCGTTCGTGTCGCGAGCGTGCTCGCCACCCCGCGGCGCGGCTCGTCTCGTTGCGGCTTCGCGTCGCATGGCGGGTCAGTCGTCGTTTGGTGCTCGCGGAGAGCACCTGCGTACGAACGACCGAGCTGCGTCGCCGAGCCGGTCGTCCCGTCGCTGGCGGACGACGGCCCGCGCCGGTCACGCCAACGACGCTGGCGGACGACGACCCGCGTCGGTTGCGCCGGCGTCGCTTGGCCGCCGCTTCGCCGCCGCCCGCCGCCGCGCCGCTGCGGGCGCCGCGAGGGCGACCGGCAACGCGCGCTGCGCCAGCGCTGAGGGTGCACGGCCGTGGCCCGGTCGCCTTCGGCGAAGCGGGGATGCGTGATGTCCTCATCCGCGCGGAACGGTTGCGCGCGGCGTTCGGTGCCCACACGGTCCTCCACTCGTCCGCAGCCATAGCCACGACCACAGCAGCGCGTCGCAGACCGCCTAGCGCGTAGTGAGCACGGTGAGGACGTCACGTCAGCCCCGCCGACCACCAACGCCCCACGCCGAAGCACCCAAGCACCCCAGCGCCCACGCCACAGCACCCCCAGCGCCCACGCCGCAGCACCCCAGCGCCCAGACCGCCCCAACCCACCGCCCGCCCTCCCGCCTACGATGGTCCCCGTGCCCGCCGCCGACCCGCGCGACCGCCCCATCGCCGTCTTCGACTCCGGCGTCGGTGGCCTCACCGTGCTGCACGAGCTGCTCGTCTCGCTGCCCCAGGAGGACTACGTCTACCTCGGCGACAGCGCGCGCTTCCCGTACGGCGAGCGGACCGGAGAGGAGCTGGAACGGTTCGGCATGGACATCGCCGAGGAGCTCGTGGCGCGGCGGGCGAAGCTGCTCGTCGTCGCCTGCAACTCGATGACCGCCGCCGCGCTCCCCGCGCTGCAGCGGCGGATGCTCGAGACGACGCTCGGCGTCGACGTCATCGGCGTCGTCAAGCCCGAGGCCGCGCAGGCGGTCGCGGTCACGCGCAGCGGCCGGATCGGCCTGCTCGCCACCCGCGCCACGGTCGCCTCCGGCGCCTACGAGCGCGCGGTCGCGGCGGTCGACCCGCACGTCGAGCTCGTCGCGGTCGCGTGTCCGGACCTCGCGCCGCTGATCCAGGAGCCGCCGGGCGGCGAGCTCTTCACGCGCGAGCTCGAGGACGTCGTCCGCGGCTACTGCGCGCCGCTCGTCGCCGCGGGCGTCGACACGGTGATCCTCGGCTGCACGCACTACCCGCTCGTGCGCTCGATGCTCCAGCGGATGCTCGGGCGCACCGTGACGATCGTGACCTCCGGCGCCGCGCTCGCGCGGCAGGCCGAGCACGTCCTCGGCTCGCGCGGCCTCGGCTCGCGCCGCGAGGGCGAGGGCACGTACTCCTTCCTCTGCACCGGCGACGCCGAGGCGTTCCACGCGCTCGGCACCCGCTTCCTGCAGATGCCGCTGACCGAGGTCGAGCACGTCGACCTCGTCCCGATGCCGACGACCGAGGTGCCCGCATGGCCGCGACGGTGAGCCGCTCCTACGACCGCGCGCCGGACGGCCTGCGGCCGGTGACCATCGAGCCCGGGTTCGTCCGCACCGCCTCGGGCTCGGCGCTGATCTCGATGGGGGAGACGCGCGTCATCTGCACCGCCTCGGCCCAGGTCGGCGTGCCGCGCTGGCGGATGGGCAAGGGCCTCGGCTGGGTCACCGCCGAGTACGGGATGCTTCCCGCCTCGACCGGCGAGCGCAAGCAGCGCGACGCCACGAAGGGCCGCCAGGACGGGCGCACGGTCGAGATCCAGCGGCTGATCGGCCGCTCGCTGCGCAGCGTCGTCGACTTCGCGGCGCTCGGCGAGCACTCCATCTACCTCGACTGCGACGTCCTCCAGGCCGACGGCGGCACGCGGACCGCGTCGATCACCGGCGCCTACGTGGCGCTGGCGCTCGCGTGCGAGCGACTCGTCGCCGCGGGCACGATCAAGCGCTCGCCGCTCACCGGCTCGATCGCCGCGATCTCGTGCGGGATCGTCGACGGCGTCCCGCTGCTCGACCTCGACTACCCCGAGGACTCCACCGCCGAGGTCGACGCCAACGTCGTCATGACCGGCGACGGTGGCCTGGTCGAGGTCCAGGCCACGGCGGAGCGCACACCGCTCAGCCGTGCTCACCTCGACGACCTGCTGCGCCTGGCCGAGGACGGCATCGCGGAGCTCCGCGTCCTGCAGGACGCGGCGATCGCCGAGGGGCGCTCCGCGTGAAGCTCGTCCTCGCCACGCGCAACGACCACAAGGCGCAGGAGTTCTCCGCGCTGCTGGCGCCGCACGAGGTCGTCGCGCTGCCCGACGCCGTCGTGCTCCCGCCCGAGACCGGCACCACGTTCGCCGAGAACGCGCTCGGCAAGGCGCGCGCGGCGGCCGCGGCGCTCGGCGTGGTGACGATCGCCGACGACTCCGGCATCGCGGCCGCCGCCCTCGACGGCCGCCCCGGCGTCTACTCGGCGCGCTTCGCGGGCGAGGACGCCAGCGACGAGGAGAACCTCGCCAAGCTCCTGCGCGAGGCGCCGGCCGGCAGCGCGCTGGCCTACGTCTGCGTGATCGCGCTCGTCGACCCGATCGCGGGCGCCGAGCTCCTCTTCGAGGGCCGCTGCACCGGCACGCTCGCGGCCGAGCCCCGCGGCGACGGCGGCTTCGGCTACGACCCGGCCTTCCTGCCCGACGACGCCATCCCGCCGCCGCCCGGCCGCACGATGGCCGAGCTCACCCCGGCCGAGAAGGGCGCGATCAGCCACCGCGGACGCGCCGCGGCGCAGCTGGCGGAGCACCTCGGCCGATGAGGGCGACGCGCGCCAAGGCGACCGCGGCGGAGGTCGGCACGCCCGGCGGCCGCGTGGCGGAGGCCGACGGCGGCTCGGCGCCCGGCGTCCTGCGCTCCGCGCTCGGCTCGGTCCTCGCCGCCGCGTTCCTCGTCACGCTGAAGCTCGTCGCGGGCCTGATCTCCGGCTCCCTCGGCCTCGTCGCCGAGGCGGTGCACTCGGGGACCGACCTCGTCGCCGCGCTGCTGACCTTCCTGGCGCTGCGCGTCGCGATCCGCCCGCCGGACCGCGACCACCCCTACGGCCACGGCAAGGCCGAGCACCTCGCGGCGCTCGGCGAGGGCGGCTTCCTCGTGCTGGCCAGCGCGTTCATCGGGATCCAGGCGCTCACGCGGCTGATCGAGGGCGGCGGCCACCACGTCGAGGCCGACGGCTGGATCTTCGGCGTGCTGGCGGTCGTGCTGGTGGTCGACGTCTCGCGCACGGTCGTCTCCCACCGCGCGGCGGTCCGCCACGGCAGCCCGGCGCTCGCCTCCAACGCCCTGCACTTCGCCTCCGACATGGTCGGCACGGTCGCGGTGCTGATCGGCCTGCTCTTCACGCGCGCCGGCACGCCCGCTGCGGACTCGATCGCCGCGCTCGTCGTCGCCGTCCTCGTCGTCGTGGCGGCGGTGCGGCTGATGCGGCGCAACGTCAACGTGCTGATGGACGCGACGCCCGAGGAGGCGCAGGCCGCCGCGCGCGCGGCGATCGCCGACGCCGAGCCCGGGATCGAGCTGCGCCGCCTGCGCGTGCGCGCCGCCGCGGGGCGCAACTTCGTCGAGGCCACGGTCGCCGTTCCGCCCGACGCCGCGCTGGGCGAGGGGCACGCGGTCGCCGACTCGATCGAGGACGCGGTGCGCGACGCGCTGCCCGGCAGCGACGTCGTCGTCCACGTCGAGCCGGGGACCGCCGAGGCCGGCCTGCGCGAGCGCGCGAGCGCGGCGGCGCTCACGGTGCGCGGCGTGCGCGAGGTCCACAACGTGCGCGTCGTCGACGTCGAGGGCCACCCGGAGCTATCGCTGCACCTGAAGCTCCCGGCCGACCTCGGCCTCGGCGAGGCGCACGAGATCGCGTGCGCGGTCGAGGCCGCGATCCACGCCTCGGTGCCGGAGCTGATGGACATCTACACGCACATCGAGCCGCTCTCGACCGACGCCGAGGGCGCCGAGCCGCGGTGGGCGGAGGTCGCCGAGGAGGAGCGGATCGTGCGCGCCGCCGTGCGCGAGCTGACCGGCGGGCAGGCCGAGACGCTGCGCTTCCGCGCCGGCGACAACGGGCTCGTGGTGCTGCTGACCGTCCGGCTCGACGGCGCGCAGACGCTCGACGAGGCGCACGACGTCGCCAGCGAGCTGGAGCGCCGGATCCGCGACCGCGCGCCGGCGATCGACGAGGTCATCGTGCACACCGAGCCCGCGGAGGCGCTCGGCTGAGGGACCGCGTCCGCGCCCGCGCCGCTCAGCGCAGGTTGATCGCCGCCGAGGCCGCGACGGCCGCGAAGAGCGCCGCGTAGCCCTGGTAGTTCGAGAGCAGCATGACCAGCGCCCCGATCAGGAGGGCCACGACGGTCACCAGCCAGGCGATGCGCTGCAGGGTCACGGTCGTTCATTCTTGCTGCTGGGCCCAACGCCTGCCGCGCCGGTCCGTCCGGGTCGGCCAGCACACTGCCCGGCCGACCGCCCCCCGACCGTCGACATGGAGGACCGCAGTGACGAAGAGCGAGTTCGTCGATCACGTCGCCCAGAAGGGCGACCTCGACAAGAAGGAGGCCGCCGCGGCGGTCGACGCCGTCCTCGGCGTCATCGAGGAGACCCTCGCCCGCGGCGGCGAGATCACCTTCTCCGGCTTCGGCAAGTTCCACGTCGCCGAGCGCAGCGCCCGCGACGGCGTGCACCCGCGCACCGGCGAGGCGATCCAGATCGCCGCCTCCAAGGTGCCGCGCTTCACCGCCGGATCCGGCCTCAAGAAGGCCGTCAAGGGCTAGTCGCGCTGGACGCCGCCGCCGCATCCGCGCACCCGCAGCCCGGCGTCCACGTCGCCGATCGGCTGGCCGCGGCCGTGGCCGCGCGCGAGTCGCAGGTCGTCCTCGGCCTCGACCCGGACCCGCGGCGGCTCTGGCCGGCCGCCGCGCCCGAGCCGGACCCCGCGCCCGGCCGCGCGCCGGCGCCCGCCGTGCGCGCCGCCGCCGCCGTCCTCGCCCACTGCCGCGCGGTCATCGACGCCGTCGGCGACGCGGCCGTCGCCGTCAAGCCGCAGGTCGCGTGCTTCGAGCGCCTCGGCGCGCCCGGCTGGGAGGCGCTCGCGGCGACGATCGCCCACGCCCGCGCCGCGGGCCTCTTCGTCCTCGCCGACGGCAAGCGCGGCGACATCGACGTCACGGCCACCGCCTACGCCCAGGGCTTCCTCGGCGCGACGCCGACCGACGAGGACGGCGCGCTCGTCCCTGGGCTCGGCGCCGACGCGCTCACCGTCAACCCCTACATGGGGCTCGACACGCTCGGCTCGTTCGCCGCGGTCGGCCGGCGGCACCACGCGGGCCTCTTCGCGCTCGTCCGCACCTCCAACCCCGGCGCCGCGGACCTCGAGGACGAGCCGCTCGCCCGCGGCGGCACGGTCTGGGAGCGTGTCGCCGAGCTCGTCGCGCAGCTCGGCGCCGAGCACCTCGCGGCGGAGTCCGGCCTCTCCGACGTCGGCGCCGTCCTCGGCGCCACCCGGCCCGAGCACCTCGCCCGCGCTCGCGAGCTGCTGCCGCACGCCATCTTCCTGCTCCCCGGCGTCGGCGCCCAGGGCGGCCGCGTCGAGGACCTCGCGCCCGCCTTCGCCCCCGGCCGCGCCGCCGGCCTGGTCACCGCGTCCCGCTCGATCGTGCGCGCGCACGAACAGGACCCCGCCGCCACGCCCGCCGCCGCCGCCCGCGCCGAGGCCGAGCGCCTGCGGACCGCCGCGTGGGCACTGGGCTGACCGTGCGCTGCGGCATCCAGACCGGCCCTCCACCTATCCTGGCCACCTGATGCGCCGCCGTCGCTCCCCCGCCCGCTGGCTCGCCCCGGTGGCCATCCTGGCCTGCGCGTTCGCGATCTACTCGGTCGTCGACCACGAGCTCGGGTCGGACTCGAAGTCCGGCGGCTCGAGCTCGAGCACCACGACAAAGACCGGCACCACGTCGACCACCAAGCGCAAGTCCGGCAAGAAGGCCAAGACGACCTACACGGTCAAGTCCGGGGACTCGCTGTCGTCGATCGCCTCCAAGAACGGGGTGAACGTCGCCGCGCTCCAGGAGGCCAACCCGAAGGTCGACGCGTCGGCCCTGCACCCCGGCCAGAAGCTGAAGCTCCCACGATGAGCCGCCGGGCGTCCGCACTCCGGCGGGCGGCGCTGGGGGCGGCCGTCGCCGCGCTCGCCGCCGTCGCGCCCGCCGCCGCCCCCGCGGCGAGCGCGCCCGCGCCGCCGCAGGTCAAGGCGCCCGCCGCGATCCTCGTCGAGCCCGCGACCGGCGACGTCGTCTTCCAGCGCAACGCCGACCAGCGCCGGCCGATCGCCTCGACGACCAAGCTGATGACCGCGCTGGTCACGCTCGAGCACGCCTCGCTCGACGACGTGATGACCACCATCAACTACCACGGCTCGCCGGCCGAGTCGCTCGCCGGCTTCCGCGGCGGCGAGAAGGTCACGGTCCGCGACCTCCTGCGCGCGCTCCTGATCACCTCCGCCAACGACGCCGCCGCCACGCTCGCCCAGCGCGTCGCGGGCTCGCGCCCGGCGTTCGTGAAGATGATGAACGCGAAGGCGCGCGAGCTGAAGCTCACCAACACGCACTACGCGAACCCCATCGGCCTGGACTCGCCCGACAACTACTCGACGGCGACCGACCTCGCGAAGCTCACGCTGATCCTGCGCCGCAACGCGTTCTTCCGCGAGACCACCAACCTGCCGCGCGTGACGCTGAAGTCCGGCGACCACCCGCGCACGTTCGCCAACCGCAACCTGCTCGTCCGCAGCGTCCCGGCGGTCAACGGCGTCAAGACCGGCCACACGAGCACGGCGGGCTACATCCTCGTCGGCTCGGCCTCGCGCGCCGGGATCACGGTGATCGCCGTCGTCCTCGACGACCCCAGCGAGGCCGCGCGCGACAGCGACGCGCTGAACCTCCTCAAGTACGGCCTCGCCCGCTACCACGTGGTCACGGCGGTCAAGAAGGACCAGGTCGTCGGCCACGCGGCGCTCTCGCACCGCGACGAGCAGGTCGACCTCGTCGCGGGCGCGACCGTCAAGCGCACGACGCGCCGCGGCGACAAGCTGATCGTCACGGTCAGCGGCGCGCCGAAGACGATCGACGGCCCGCTGCCCAAGGGCGCGCGCGTCGGGACCGTCACCGTGACCCAGCGCGGGAAGGTCGTCGCGCGCGTCCCGCTGGAGACCGCCGACCCCGTCGACGCCGCCACGTTCTTCGACCGCCTGCGGGACTGGCTCGGAAGTCCGGTGACGCTCGTCCTGCTCGCGGCCTTCGCCCTCTGTAGCCTCTACCTCGTGCTGCTTCGGCGGCGCGCGGTGCGGCGCAGGCAGTCGCGACGCACCGGCAGAGGGGCACCCGTCGCGTGATCATCACCGTCACCCTGAACGCCGCGATCGACAAGTCGCTCTCCGTGCCGAACTTCCGGCTCGGGCGTCGGCATAGGACCGTCGAGCAGCGCACGGCCGCCGGCGGCAAGGGCGTCAACATCGCCCGGGCGCTCAAGACTCTGGGCCAGCCGGTGATCGCCACCGGCTTCGCGGGCGGTCCCACGGGCACGCGGATCGTCGACCAGCTCACCGAGGAGTCGATCCTCAACGACTTCGTGCGGATCCGCGAGGAGTCGCGCACGAACACCGCGGTCTACGACCCGACCAACGGGCAGCAGACCGAGATCAACGAGCGCGGACCCGCCGTCTCGGCCAACGAGATCCAGCTCTTCCGCGACAAGCTGCTCTACCTCGCCCGCGGCGCCGACATGGTGGTCATCGCCGGCTCGCTGCCGCGCGGGGTGGACGCCGACATCTACGCGGGCCTGATCCGCGAGCTGCGCAAGGCCAACGTCCTGACCGTCATCGACACCGACGGCGAGCCGCTGCGCCACGCGGTGCGCGCGGAGCCCGACGTGATCTCGCCGAACGTCCTCGAGGCCGAGGAGCTCGTCGGCCACGAGTTCAACGACGACGAGGACCGGCTGATCGCGGTCGGCGAGATGGTCGAGCAGGGCGCGCACGAGGCGGTCATGACGCTCGAGGACGGCTGCGTCGCGTGCATGCGCGTCGACGGCCACCGCCAGCGCTTCCGGGTGACGATCCCGACGCGCGAGGCCGTCGCCGGCGTGGGCGCGGGGGACGCGTTCCTCGCGGGCTACGTCGCGGCGCGCTACGCGGGCAAGAACACGGCGGACTGCCTCGCTTTCGGCGTCGCCTGCGGCGCGGAGTCCACCCAGCACCTCGGCGCGGGCCTGGTCGAGCCGCGCGAGGTCGAGCGGTTGCTCTCCGACGTCGAGGTCACCGCCGTGATCGCGCCCGCCGAAGTGGGCTGAAGGCCGCTCGTAGCGGCCTGCTGTTCGGTTCCGTACGAAGCCGTTGCTACTCTCTGAAATGCGTGTTTGGTTGCCGCCACATCACGCCGCACCGCCCATCCTGGACCCCGCCTGCGCGGGGTCTTTTCGTCCGGCCCCAGACCTAGGATTCGCCCATGGAGATCGAGATCGGCCGCGGGAAGAAGGCCCGTCGCGCTTACGGATTCGACGACATCGCGATCGTGCCCTCGCGGCGCACGCGTGACCCTGACGACGTCGACATCTCCTGGAAGCTGGGGGACTATCGATTCGAGCTGCCCCTCCTGGCCTCGGCGATGGATGGCGTCGTCTCGCCCCGCACCGCGGGGCTCATCGGCAAGCTGGGCGGCCTCGCCGTCCTGAACCTCGAGGGCATCTTCAGCCGCTACGAGGACGCCGACGAGCAGCTGGAGCGCATCGCCGCGCTGCCCAAGGAGGTCGCGACGCGGGAGATGCAGGAGATCTACCGCGCCCCGATCGACGAGGACCTCATGGTCCAGCGCATCCGCGAGATCAAGGAGCAGGGCGTCGTCACCGCCGCCTCGCTCACGCCCCAGCGCGTCATGAAGTACTACGAGAAGGTCCTCGACGCCGGCCTCGACATCCTGATCATCCAGGGCACCGTGGTCTCGGCCGAGCACGTCTCGCAGACGACCGAGCCGCTGAACCTCAAGGAGTTCATCGCCGACCTGCCGGTCCCGGTGGTCGTCGGCGGCTGCGCCAGCTACCACACGGGCCTGCACCTGATGCGCACCGGCGCGGCCGGCGTGCTCGTCGGCGTCGGCCCCGGCGCGGCGTGCACCACGCGCGGCGTGCTCGGCGTCGGCGTCCCGCAGGCGACGGCGATCGCCGACGTCGCGGGCGCCCGCTCGCAGCACATGCTGGAGACCGGTGAGTACGTCCGCGTGATCGCCGACGGCGGCATGCGAACAGGCGGCGACGTGTCGAAGGCGATCGCCTGCGGCGCCGACGCCGTGATGGTCGGCTCGCCGCTCGCCCGCGCGCACGAGGCGCCGGGCCGCGGCTTCCACTGGGGCATGGCGACGTTCCACCCGACGCTGCCGCGCGGCACGCGCGTCGCGACGGTGCAGAACGGCACGCTCGAGGAGATCCTCATCGGCCCCGCCCGCGAGAACGACGGCACGTTCAACCTCATGGGCGGCCTCCGCACCTCGATGGCCACCACCGGCTACCAGGACATCGCGGAGTTCAATCGGGCCGAGCTGATGATCGCCCCGTCGCTGCAGACCGAGGGCAAGCAGCTCCAGTCCTCGCAGGGCGTGGGCATGGGCTCGCGCGGCGCGGCCGTCGGGGCGCACAGCCCCAGCGGCGCGCCCGCGGCCACGGCCACGGAAGAGAAGACCCCGGCCCTCGCGGGGTCCTAGGGCCATGACCGACCACCTCGTCACCGCCTCGACGGCGGCCACGGAGCTCGCCGACGAGTCGGCGCCCGTCGACCGCCCGACCGCGGTCGACGAGGTCGTCGTCCTCGACTACGGCGGGCAGTACTCGCAGCTGATCGCGCGGCGCGTCCGCGAGTGCGGCGTGTTCAGCGAGCTGCTCCCGCACCACGTCGGGGCCGAGGAGGTCCGCAAGCGCAAGCCGAAGGGCCTGATCCTCTCGGGCGGGCCCGCGTCGGTCTACGCCGACGGCGCGCCGAAGCTCGATCCGGAGCTGCTGGAGCTCGGCATCCCGGTGCTGGGCATCTGCTACGGCATGCAGCTGCTCGCGCTGAAGCTCGGCGGGAAGGTCGAGGGCGCCGAGGTCGGCGAGTTCGGCCGCTCCCAGCTGACGGTCCGCGAGAGCGGCACGCTGCTGGCCGGCCTGCCGCTGGAGCAGTCCTGCTGGATGTCGCACCGCGACACGGTCTTCGAGGCGCCCGCCGGGTTCACCGCGCTCGCGTCCTCGACCGCGTCGCCCGTCGCGGCCTTCGAGTCGACCGAGCGCGGGATCTACGGGATCCAGTTCCACCCCGAGGTCGTCCACACGCCCTACGGCACCGACGTGCTGAAGCGGTTCCTCGGCGACGTCTGCGACGCCGACATGACGTGGTCGGCGGCGTCGATCGTCGAGGAGCAGATCGCGCGGATCCGCGCCCAGGTCGGCGACGCGCGCGTCATCTGCGGGCTGAGCGGCGGGGTGGACTCGTCGGTCGCGGCGGTGCTCGTGCACCAGGCGGTCGGCGACCAGCTCACGTGCATCTTCGTCGACCACGGCCTGATGCGGAAGAACGAGGGCGAGCAGGTCATCAAGGCCTTCCGCGAGCAGTACGGGATCCCGCTCGTCGCGGTCGACGCCGAGAACCGCTTCCTCGACAAGCTCGCGGGCGTGAGCGACCCCGAGACGAAGCGCAAGATCATCGGCACCGAGTTCATCCGCGTCTTCGAGGAGGAGGCGGCGAAGATCGGCGACGCGAAGTTCCTCGTCCAGGGCACGCTCTACTCCGACGTCATCGAGTCGGGCGGCGGCACGGGCACGTCGACGATCAAGTCCCATCACAACGTCGGCGGCCTGCCGGACGACCTCGAGTTCGAGCTCGTCGAGCCGCTGCGTGCGCTCTTCAAGGACGAGGTCCGCGCCGTGGGCGCCCAGCTGGGCATGTCCGAGCGCCTCGTCTGGCGCCAGCCCTTCCCGGGCCCCGGCCTGGCGATCCGCATCGTCGGCGGCGAGGCCACCAAGGCCCGCCTCGACGTCTTGCGCGACGCCGACTCGATCCTCCAGGACGAGATCCGCAAGGCCGGCCTCTACCGCGAGCTGTGGCAGTCCTTCTGCGTCCTGCCGGACGTCCGCACCGTCGGCGTTCAGGGCGACGAGCGCACCTACGGCTACGTCGTCGTGATCCGCGCCGTGACCTCCGACGACGCGATGACCGCCGACTGGGCGCGCCTCCCGTACGACCTGCTCGAGCAGATCGCCTCGCGGATGATCAACGAGCTGCGCGAGGTGAACCGGGTGGTCTTGGACATCACGTCGAAGCCCCCCGGCACCATCGAGTGGGAATAGCCCGGTCGCGTTTGGCCGCCGCCTCGCCGCGCCTGGAGCCACCCGCCGGAGCTTGATGGGCTGGCGCCCACCGGCGCTCGCCGTGCGGCCCCAGCCACGACGATGCGGGGCCCAAACGCGACCGTGTGGGGGTCATCGTTGGCGGCGTGCAACGTGGTCGTGCCCGAGTAAGGTCGGCCGATGTCCCGTCGCCTCGCCGTCCCCACGGCGGTCGCGCTGAGCCTCGCGCTCGTCGCCACCGCGTCCGCCGCGCCCACGAAGACCGTCAACACGGTGAGGACGGGGCCGAACGGCACGAAGTTCTACACGCCACCGTCGCCGCTGCCGGGCAAGCGGCACGGCGACCTGATCTGGGCGCGGACGCTGACGGGCGCGGCGGTCGCGCCGGGCGCGGCGTCGACCAAGGTGGTGCTCTACCGCTCGCAGGGCGTCGACGGCAAGGCCGACGCGGTCTCGGGCATCGTCTCGCTGCCGAAGGGCAAGGCCCCCAAGCAGGGCTGGCCCGTCATCACCTACGCCCACGGCACCACGGGCGTCGCCGACCAGTGCGCGCCCTCGCGCGACGTCGCGGGCACGCCGGTCCACCCGTACAACGCCTACGTCCTGCCGCTGATCACGCGCTGGCTGAAGGCGGGCTACGCGGTCGTGCGCACCGACTACGAGGGCCTCGGCACGCCGGGAGTCCACCCGTACCTGATCGGCGCCTCCGAGGGCCGCAGCACGCTCGACATCGTCCGGGCGGCGCGCCAGCTCGACCCGCGCGTGAGCAAGACCACCATCATCTCCGGCCACTCCCAGGGCGGCCACGCCGCGCTGTGGGCCGCCGGCCTCGCGACGCGGTGGACGCCCGACCTCACGGTCCGCGGCACCGTCGCCTTCGCGCCCGCCGCGCACCTCGAGGACCAGATCCCGCTCACGAGCCAGCTCTCCACGCCGGGCGGCGGCCTCAGCGGGCTGATCTCCGACATCGTCCGCGGGCTCGACGTCGCCTACCCGAACGCCGGCGTCGCCGCGGACCTCACCGACACCGCCGCCGCGCTCTACCCGCAGACGCTGACCGCGTGCCTGCCCGACCTCTCGCAGCCGGCCTCCTTCGGCGGCCTCGCGCCGAAGGACATCTTCAAGCCGGACGCCGACCTCGCGAAGGTGGCCGACCTCCTGCACGCCAACGACCCGGCGATCCTCACCATCAAGACCCCGCTGCTCATCGACCAGGGCGCCGCCGACACGACGGTCTTCCCGACCTTCACCGACCAGCTCGCCAAGGACCTGGCCAAGAACGGCAACAAGGGCTTGACCTACACCAAGTACCCGGGCGTCGACCACGCCGGCATCGTGACCGCGGCCGCCAAGGACGCGACCGCGTGGATCGCGAAGCGGGTGAAGTAGGCGGACGGGCGGTGGGTCACTGCTGGGCGGTGGCGATCCGACCGCAGGCGAGCCGCGGCCACAGCGAGAGCCGGTTCGGGCCGGGGCTCCAATAGGCCAGCCGCCCGTCCGTCCTGCGGAGGACCAGGACCCGTCTGCCGTCGCGCGCCCAGCTGAGGACGACGATCTGCCTGCGTCGTGCGACGAGCTGGCCCGTCGGCGTCCGCACCTCGGACCAGGGTCCCCACCGAGGGTCGAAGCCGCCCAGCGCCAGCCGCCCGCTCGCGGCGCTGTAGCGCAGGATCGACGTCCGTCGACGCAGGACCATCTGCGTGCGCCGCCCGTCGCCGACGGTGATCCTGCTGCCCGCCCCGGCGATCGCGGTGAGGACGTGCAGGCGGTTGTGCGCATCGAAGTCCATGTCCCCGACCGCGTGGACGACGGTGATCTCCCGCGGTCGTCCGGTGGCGTCCCCGCGGACGACCAGCGCCACGTCGAGCAGGCCGTCGTGCCCGTCGGACCGGCGATCGACATACGCGAGGCGCGAGCCGTCGCGGGACAGCACCGGCCACCCTTCGCTGTCGCGCGACGTCTTCAGCCGCCGGCTCGGGAAGGTCCCGTCGGGCGCGGCGGTCAGCTCCACCATCTGATTGCCCCAGGTCGCGGGATCGAACCCGGAGTAGATCGCCCGGTCGCGGGCGGCGGTCAGCAGGCCCGGCCGGGCACCGGTCGTGAGGCGCGTCAGCCCGGCGCCGTCGCGCGTCGCGTAGATCTCGGCGCTCAGGCTCGGGAACGGTCCACCCCCGCAGATCAGGAACGTGGCCGGCGTGGCCGCCGACGCCGCTCCCGCCGCGCAACACGAAGCGAGCGCGGCGAGCGCCATCGAGCAAGCCACGCGATTCCACTGAGCGATCAGCACCGCGGCAGCCTACCCGAGGCTGCGCCGGGCCTGAAGGAGCGCCCCGGGCCGCGATTGCGCCCCGGATCGTCGTGGCTGGCGGCGCACGGCGAGCGCCGGAGGGCGCTAGCCCTTCAAGCTCCGTCGGGTGCCGCCAGGCGCGGCGAGGCGGCGGGCAATCGCGCCCCGGGCTAGCCCGAGGCGGTGACGCGGAGGACTTCCTCCGGCGACGTCTGCCCGAGGCGGATCTTGTCGAGGCCGTCCTCGCGCAGGCGCTTCATGCCCTTCGCGACCGCGGCGGTCGCGATCTCGTCGGCGGAGGCGCGGCGCAGGACGAGCGCGCGGATGTCCTCGTCCATCTTCAGGATCTCGAAGATGCCGAGGCGCCCGCGGTAGCCGGTGCCGTTGCAGCGGTCGCAGCCGCCGGGCTGCATGGTCTCGACGTCGCCGTCGACGTCGAAGCCGTTGGTGCGCATGACCTCGGCGTCGACGCGCGTGGCCTTCTTGCAGGTGTCGCAGAGCTTGCGGGCGAGGCGCTGGGCGACGACGCAGTCGATCGCGCTGGAGAGCAGGAACGGCTCGACGCCCATGTCGAGCAGGCGGGAGACCGCGTTCGGCGCGTCGCGCGTGTGCAGGGTCGAGAGCACGAGGTGGCCGGTCAGCGCGGCCTCGACGGCGATGTGCGCCGTCTCGCCGTCGCGGATCTCGCCGACCATGATGATGTCCGGGTCGGCGCGCATGATCGCCTTCAGGCCGCCCGCGAACGTCATCTTCGCCTTGGCGTTGATGGCCATCTGCTTGACGCCGTCCATCCGGTACTCGACCGGGTCCTCGACGGTGACGATCGTGCGCGTGCCGTTGTTGACGTGCGCGAGGCACGAGTACAAGGTGGTGGACTTGCCCGAGCCGGTCGGGCCGGTCACGAGGACGCCGCCGTACGGGCGGGCCATCGCGGCCTCGACGCTCACGCGGTCGCGCTCGAGCATCCCGATCTCCTGCAGCCCGACGGGCGCGGAGGAGGAGTCCAGGATGCGGGCGACGACCGCCTCGCCGTAGACCGTCGGCAGCGTGACGATGCGCAGGTCGATCTCGTGGCCGTCGATGAGCAGCGAGACGCGGCCGTCCTGCGGGGTGCGGCGCTCGGCGATGTCGAGGTTCGCCATCACCTTCATGCGCGAGACGACGCCGACCGACATGCGGCGGGGGATCGTCACGGCGCCGTCGAGCATGCCGTCGACGCGGAAGACGACGTGCATGTCCTCCGAGCCCGGATCGAAGTGGATGTCGGAGGCCCCGCGGCGGATTGCGCGCTTGAGCACCGAGTTGACGAGCTTGATGATCGGCGCCTGGTCGTTGGAGCCGAGGTCCGTGACGTCGTTCTGCGGGACCGAGAGGTCGACCTCGCCGCTGCCCTCGTCCGTGCCGTCGTCGGAGAGGTCCGGGAGGTCGTTGCCGAGCTTGACGCTGAGGCGGTGGATGTCGTCGTAGGCGGCGACGACCGGGCGGACCGCCATGCCCGTGATCATCGTGACGTCGTCGATCGCCAGCATGTTGGCCGGGTCGGCCATCGCGAGCAGGAGCTGGCCCTCGTCGTCCTGGCCGACCGGGATCGCGTCGTAGCGGCGCACGAAGCCGGGGTCGACGAGGCGGGCGAGGTCGGTGTCGATCTGGAAGACCGCGAGGTCGACGCGCTCGATGCCGAAGCGCTCGGCGAGCACCCGCGCGAGCTGCTGCGGGGTCAGGACGCCGTCCTCGATCAGCATGCGGCCGGTGAGCCGGCCGGACTCGCGAGCGTGCATGACGGCGCGCTCGACGTCCTCCTCCTTGGCGAACCCCAGCTCGACGACGACCTGCCCGATCAGCCGCGTGGACCGGCCGCGCGAGATCGGCGGGAGCAGCCCGGGGACGTCGGAGACCGGCGACCCGTCGTGGTGCATGTGCGGGATGGCGGGGGACGACATGTTGGGAGGAGGGACCGACACATCCTCTACGTCGGCCGTTCTCATACTCGGGTCCAGCGCCTGGACGGACGTTCGAGTCGCGGCGGTCGGGACGCGGACCTCGGAGGCCGGGAAGCGGCTCGCGCAGCCGGGCGCTAGACTCCTCCGGCTGGAACGGGTCGTCACGCGGCCCGCTTGAGGTCCGCGACCATCTCCCCGAGATCCGCGTCCGGGCCCGAAGCCCTATCATCGTCCGTCGCCGCGCGCCCTGACGCGTGGCCTCACTTACGCCGTGAAGACCTTCGTCGCCAACTCCACCACCGCTGAGCGCAACTGGCTCGTCGTCGATGCCAACGGGCAGACCCTCGGTCGGCTCGCCACGCAGCTCGCCGATGCCCTGCGCGGCAAGCGCAAGCCCGAGTACACCCCCCACGTCGACACCGGTGACTTCGTCATCGTCATCAACGCGGAGAAGATCTCGGTGACCGGCAACAAGCGCACCGAGAAGCGCTACTACCGCCACTCCGGCTACCCGGGCGGGATCAAGTCCCGCACGCTGGAGGAGATGTTGGAGCGGCGCCCCGAAGAGGTCATCCGGCTGGCGGTCAAGGGCATGCTGCCCCGCAACCGCCTCGCCCGCAAGCAGCTGACGAAGCTGAAGGTCTACGCCGGCGCGGAGCATCCGCACGCCGCGCAGCAGCCTCAGCCCCTGGAGATCAAGTCTTAGGCATGTCCGACCAGACGCCGCAGGATCCGCAGGACGAGCAGGACGCCACGACGCCGGAGCCCGCCGCCGAGGCGCAGGCCCCCGAGCCCGAGGCCGCTCCCGCCGAGGAGGCCGCTCCGGCCGCCGAGGAGGCTCCGGCGCCCGTCGCCGAGGCCGCCGACGAGGCGCCCGCCGAGGCTCCGGCCGACGAGGCGCCCGCCGCCGCTCCGGCCGCCGAGGGCGCCGAAGTGGTCGAGGAGGAGCTCGAGGACGACGACGAGCCCGCCACCCCGCGCGTCAAGCCCGCCATCCCGGGCGCCGACCTCGAGGTCGACATCGTCGTCGACGGCGAGGAGCGCAACCGCACCTGGTCCGAGGACGAGGATCCCGACGGCGAGGAGCCGGCCGCGTCCGGCGACGACGAGGACGTCGTCGACGAGCAGCCGATCACCGCCCAGATCCAGCTGGCCGACGACGCGCGCTACCGCGCGACCGGCAAGCGCAAGACGGCGATCGCCCGCGTGATCCTGAAGCCCGGCACCGGCGCCTACACGATCAACGGCCGCTCGCTGGACGAGTTCTTCCCGCGCGCCACGCTGCAGCGCACGATCCGCCAGCCCCTGGAGACGGTGGGCTACGAGGACCGGATGGACGTCATCGCCCGCATGCACGGCGGCGGCGTCTCGGCCCAGGCCGGCGCGCTGCGCCACGGCATCTCCCGCGCCCTGCTGGAGGCCGACCCGAACCTGCGCACCGAGCTCAAGCGCCGCGGCTTCCTGACGCGCGACGCGCGCGCCAAGGAGCGCAAGAAGGCCGGCCTCAAGAAGGCGCGCAAGAAGCCGCAGTTCAGCAAGCGGTAGCAGGCAGTTCGTTGAGCCGCCGGCTCTTCGGAACCGACGGCGTCCGCGGCGTCGCGGGCGAGGTCCTGACCGCGGAGCTCGCCCTCGCGCTGGGCCGTGCGGTCACGGTCCAGTCGCCCGCCGAGCGCCCGCAAGTCCTCGTCATCCGCGACACGCGGGAGTCGGGGGAGATGCTGGAGTCCGCCCTGGCCGCGGGGATCACCTCGGCCGGCGGCGACGTCCTGCTCGGCGGCGTGCTGCCGACCCCGGCCGCGCCGCTGCTGCTCGGCCGCTACGGGTTCGACCTCGCCGCGGTCATCTCGGCGAGCCACAACCCGTACGCCGACAACGGCATCAAGTTCTTCGGGTCCGACGGCTTCAAGCTCTCCGACGCCGACGAGGCCGCGATCGAGACGCTGCTCGAGGAGCACGAGGACGAGGCGCCGCCGCTGCCGCCGGCGATCGGCCGCGTCCGGTTGCTCCACGGCACGCTGGAGGACTACCTCCGCGAGCTGCAGACCCGCTTCTCCGCGCTCGACCTCACCGGCGTCGACGTCGCCCTCGACTGCGCGCACGGCGCGACCTACCAGGCCGCGCCGGAGATCTTCCGCCGCCTCGGCGCGACCGTCACCGTCCTCGCCGACGAGCCCGACGGGCGCAACATCAACGCGGGCTGCGGCTCGACGCACCTCGACCTCCTGATCCAGGCGGTCCGCGAGGGCGGCCACGACCTCGGCTTCGGCTTCGACGGCGACGGCGACCGCGTGCTGGCCGTCGACCGCCACGGCGTCGTCGTCGACGGCGACGAGCTGATCGCCCTGGCCGCCCTGAGCCTGCGCGACCGCGGCCGCCTCACCGGCGGCGTCGCGGTCACGGTGATGACGAACTACGGCTTCCACGCGGGGATGCGCGCGGCGGGCGTCGAGGTGGCGATCACCGCCGTCGGCGACCGCTACGTCCTCGAGGAGCTGCGCGGCCGCGGCTGGTCGCTCGGCGGCGAGCAGTCCGGCCACATCATCGACATGGGCTTCGTGCCCTCCGGCGACGGCATCGCGAGCGCGCTGCTGACGCTCGAGGCGCTGAGCGGCGGCGACCTCGCCGACCGCGCGGCGATGGAGAAGATCCCGCAGCGCCTGGTCAACGTCCCGGTCCCGGACCGCGACGCGGCGATGAGCGGCGCCGAGCTGGCCGCCGCGGTGGCGCGCGAGAGCGAGGGCCTCGAGGGTCGCGGGCGCGTGCTCGTGCGCCCGTCGGGCACCGAGCAGCTCGTGCGCGTGATGGTCGAGGCGCCGACGCAGGACGAGACCGACGCGGTCGCCGCGCGCCTGGTGGAGATCGTGCGCGCCACGTAGGCGACTGCGTGACGCGATCTGCGAGCGGCTCGTCGCGATCGTCCGCGGCGCCGCCTGAACTGCCCTGAAGGCCAGGGGCGGCAGGAAAGCCGGTTGGTACCCTCGAAGCACGTTCGACGGGCCCCTCGCCCGCGCAGCACCCAGCTTTTCCGGACCCCCACCCAGCCAGGAGGCCCCCGCCATGTGCGGCATCGTCGGCTACGTCGGCCAGCGCCCAGCGCAGGAGATCCTGCTCGCAGGGTTGCAGAAGCTCGAGTACCGCGGCTACGACTCCGCGGGCATCTCCGTGATCGCCTCCGACGGCGAGATCGAGTCCGTCCGCGCGGTCGGCAACCTCGCCAACCTCAAGGCGGCCATCGACGCGCAGGACGCCCTCGACGCCGAAGGCGCCGTCGCCGTCGCCACGCGCGTCGGCACCACGGGCATCGGCCACACGCGCTGGGCCACGCACGGCCGCGTCAACGAGTCCAACGCGCACCCGCACTTCGACACGACCAACCGCGTCCACGTCGTCGTCAACGGCATCGTCGAGAACTACCTCGCGCTGAAGGTCCGCCTCGCCGACATGGGCGCGGAGTTCACGAGCGAGACCGACGCCGAGGTCATCGCGCACCTCGTCTCCCACCACCTCGCGACCGGCTCGCTGGCCGACGCCGTCCGCGCCGCCTACGCCGAGCTCCAGGGCCACTTCGCGTTCGTCGCGATGGCGCTCGACGAGCCCGGCACGCTGGTCGGCGCGCGCAAGGAGTGCCCGCTGATCATCGGCCGCGGCGACGGCGAGACGTTCCTCGCCTCCGCGATCCCCGCCTTCCTCGCCTCGACCCGCAGGGTCCAGTACATCGAGAACGGCGAGCTGGTCGTCGTCACCGCCGAGGGCACGACGTTCCTCACGCCGGAGGGCGACGTGCTGGACCGCGACGTCGTCGAGATCGACTGGGACGAGGAGACCGCCGAGAAGGGCGGCTTCGAGACCTTCATGTTGAAGGAGATCCACGAGCAGGCCGACGCCGTCGCGGAGACGATCGCCGACCGCACCGTGCGCGCCGACGGCGTCGACCTCGCCGAGGAGGCGAGCTTCGACGAGGAGCTGCTGCGCGACGTCAAGCGCATCATCGTCGTCGCCTGCGGCACCTCGTACCACGCGGGCCTCATCGGCCGCTACGCGATCGAGGAGTGGGCGCGCCTCCCCGTCGAGATGGACGTGGCGAGCGAGTACCGCTACCGCAACCCGGTCGTCGGCCCCGGCGACCTGGTCATCGGGATCACCCAGTCGGGCGAGACGGCCGACACGCTGGCGGCGATGCGCCTGGCGAGCGACCGCGGCGCGTCGGTGATCGCGGTCACGAACGTCATGGGCTCGCAGGCCACGCGCGACGCCGACGGCGTCCTCTTCACCCGCGCCGGCCTGGAGATCGGCGTCGCGGCGACGAAGACCTTCGTCTGCCAGGTCGCGGTCATGTACCTGCTGGCGCTGCGGCTCGCCGAGCTGCGCGGGACGCTCGACGTCGAGGACCGCACACGGCTCGTCAGCGAGCTCAAGCGCGTGCCGCACGAGATCGACGCGCTGCTCGCGGGCCTCGACCTCGACGTGGTCGCCCAGAACCACTTCGCGCGCGAGTTCTTCCTGTACCTGGGCCGCCACGTCGGGCTGCCGGTCGCGCTCGAGGGCGCGCTGAAGCTCAAGGAGATCTCCTACATCCCGACCGACGCGTACGCGGCCGGCGAGATGAAGCACGGGCCGATCGCCCTGCTCGACGAGTCGACGCCGGTCGTCTGCATCGCGACCGACTCGCCGATCCTCGACAAGGTCGTCTCCAACGTGCAGGAGGTGCGCGCCCGCGGCGCGCACGTCATCGCGATCGCCTCCGAGGGCAACATCGAGATCGGCGAGCACGCGGAGGAGGTCATCCGGATCCCGAAGATGGACTGGATGCTCCAGCCGCTGCTGGCCGTGATCCCGCTGCAGGTGCTGGCGTACAAGATCGCGCGGCTGCGCGGGCTGAACGTCGACCAGCCCCGGAACCTCGCGAAGACGGTCACCGTCGAGTAGCTCGCTAGTCTCGGCGCCGATGAGCGGCGTCGGGCTGGACCTGCTGGAGATCGAGCGGCTGGAGGCGGCGCTGGCGCGCCGCCCGTCCCTCGGCGAGCGCCTGTTCACCGACGGCGAGCGCGCATACGCCGCGGCGCGGTCGCGGCCGGGGCAGCACCTCGCGGCGCGGTTCTGCGCGAAGGAGGCCGTCGCGAAGGCGCTCGGCCTGGAGGCGTGGTCGTGGCGCGACATCGAGGTCGTCAGCGACGGCGGCGCGCCGCGGATCGTCCTGCACGGCGCGCTGGCCGACCGCGGCGTCGCGGTCGACGTGTCGCTGACGCACTCGCGGGGAACGGCCGGGGCAGTGGCGGTGGTGCGGACATGACGGCGCTCCCCGACGGGCTCGAGCCGCTGCTCGACGTCGAGCAGCTGCGCGCGAGCGACGCGTGGGCGATCGGCGAGCGCGGGATCCCGGGCGTCGAGCTGATGGAGCGCGCGGCCGAAGGGCTCTTCGAGCTCGTCTGGCACCGCGCGCCCGCGGGCGCGATCGTCGTCGTCTGCGGCGGCGGCAACAACGGCGGCGACGGGTACGCGCTGGCGCGGCTCCTGCGGGAGGCCGGCCGCGGCGTCAGCGTCCTGCACACCTCCGACCCGGCGAAGCTCTCCGGGGACGCGGCCGCGATGCGCGACCGCCTGCCGGGCGAGCCGCCGCTGCCGTTCGCGGCGGGCGCGCTCGACGGCGCCGCGGTGATCGTGGACGCGATCCTCGGCACGGGCTTCAGCGGCGAGCCGCGCGAGCCCGTCGCGGCGGCGATCGCGGCGATCAACGGCGCGGGCGCGTTCGTGGTGGCCGCCGACGTGCCGAGCGGGGTGGACGCGGCGACCGGCGCGGTCGCGGGCGCGGCGGTGCGCGCCGACGTCACCGGCACCTTCCACGCGGCGCTCCCGGGGCTGTGGATCGCGCCGGGCAAGGCGCACGCGGGCGAGGTCGTGGTGGTCGACATCGGGATCCCGGACGGCGGCCCCGCGGAGCCGTGGATCGGGCTGATCGACCCGGCGATCCTCGGCACGTACCCGCGGCGGGGCGAGGAGTCGACGAAGTTCGCCTCGGGCCACGTGCTCGTCGCGGGCGGCTCGCGCGGGCTGACGGGCGCGCCGTCGCTGTCCTCGATGGCCGCGATGCGCGCGGGCGCGGGCTACGTGACCGCGTGCGTGCCGGACTCGCTGAACGACATCTTCGAGATCAAGCTCACCGAGGTGATGAGCGCGCCGCTGCCCGACGACGGCGGGTCGCACACCGAGGCGGGCGCGCACGAGGTGATCGAGCGCGCGGGCGCGCGCGGCGGCGCGCTCGTCCTCGGTCCGGGCCTGGGCCGCGCCGACGGCGCGCTCGCGTTCGCGCGGCGGGTCGCGCACGCGGCGGACGCGGCGCTCGTGCTCGACGCCGACGGGCTGAACGCGCACGCGGGCGCGCTGGAGTCGCTCGCGTCGCGCACGCGGCCGACGATCCTCACGCCCCACGCCGGCGAGCTCGCGCGGCTGCTGGAGATCGACTCGGGCGCCGTCGCCGCCCACCGCCTCGACCACGTCCGCGAGGCCGCCCGGCGCGCGGGCGCGATCGTGATCCTCAAGGGCGACGACACGCTCGTCGCCGAGCCCGAGGGCCGCGTCGGGATCTCGCGCGGCGGCGCGCCCGCGCTCGCCACGGCCGGGACCGGCGACGTCCTCTCCGGCGTGCTCGGCGCCTTCCTCGCCCGCGGGATGGCGCCCTTCGAGGCCGCCTGCGCCGCCGTCTTCACCCACGCCGAGGCCGGCCGCCGCGCCGCGCGCGCCCTCGGCGGTCCCGACGGCGTGATCGCCTCCGACGTGGTCGACGAGCTGGCCCGGACCCTGGAGTAGATTCCCCGGACCGATGGACGCCGCCGCCGACAGCACCGCAGGAGCCTAGGCGTGGCGGTCCGCGCGCTGGCGCGGGTGAACCTCGCCGCGATCGAGCGCAACGTCGCGCGGCTGGGGCGCGAGGCGCCGAAGGCGGCGCTCTGCGCGGTCGTCAAGGCCGACGGCTACGGGCACGGGATGGTCGCCTGCGCCCGCGCCGCGCTGCGCGGCGGCGCGAGCTGGCTCGCGGTCGCCACGGCGCTCGAGGCGCGCGCGCTGCGCGAGGGGGTCGGCGAGGGCGTCCCGATCCTGGTCCTCGGCGCGCTGAGCGACGAGGAGCTGCCGATCGCGCTGGACGCGGGCGCCGACGTCTCGGCGTGGACGGTCGAGCGCGCGCAGGCGCTGGTCGACGCGGGCCGCCCGGCGCGCGTGCACGTCAAGCTCGACACGGGCCTGGGCCGCCTCGGCACGCGCGAGCCGGAGGAGGCCGACGCGGTCGTCGCCGCGGTCGACGGCGCCGAGCACCTCGAGCTCGTCGGCGCCTGGACGCACTTCGCCACCGCCGACGAGCGCGGCGACGCGTTCTTCGGCGAGCAGCTCGCGCGCTTCAAGGCGTGGGTCGAGCCGCTGCGCGCCGCGCATCCCGGCCTCATCGCCCACGCCGCCAACAGCGCGGCCGTGCTGCGCGACCCCGCGTCGCACTTCGACCTCGTCCGCTGCGGCGTGGCGGTCTACGGCCTGGACCCGTTCGGCGAGGACCCGGCGGAGCAGGACCTGGAGCCGGCGCTCGAGCTGGTGTCCTACGTCGCGGCGCTGAAGGCGACGGCGCCGGGGGAGAGCGCGGGCTACGGCCGCCGCTTCGTCGCGCAGCGCGAGACGCGCCTCGCGACCGTCCCGATCGGCTACGGCGACGGCTACCGCCGCGCGCTCACCAACAAGGCGCACGCGCTCCTGCACGGCCGGCGGATCGACCTCGTCGGGGCCGTCTCGATGGACAACGTCACGTTCGACGCCGGCGCGGCGGGCCTCGGCGCGAAGCTCGGCGACGACGTCGTGCTGATCGGCGCGCAGGGCGCCGAGCAGGTCACCGCCGAGGACCTCGCGCGGCTGATCGACACCATCAACTACGAGATCACCACCGGGATCACCGCGCGCGTGCCGCGGCTGCACCATCGCGACGGCGAGGTGCTCGCCGGGTGAGCGACGAGGCCCTCGACGCGGCGCGCGGCGCGCTCGCGGGCGCGCCCGCGTGGGTCGTGGGCGGGGCGGTGCGCGACGAGCTGCTCGGCCGCCCGGTCGCCGACCTCGACCTCGTGCTCGAGGGCGACGTGCGCGGCGCCGCGAAGGCGCTCTCGCGCGCCGTCGGCGGGCCCGCGTTCGAGCTCTCCGACGCCTACGGCGCCTGGCGCGTCATCGGCCCCGACCGGCGTTGGCAGGCCGACCTCGCGCCGATCCAGGGCGGCTCGCTGGCCGAGGACCTCGCCCAGCGCGACTTCACCGTCAACGCGATGGCGCGCCCGCTCGCCGGCGGCGCGGTCGTCGACCTCCACGGCGGCGCCGACGACCTCGCGGCGGGGCGGCTGCGGATGGTCTCCGCGGCGTCGTTCGACGCCGACCCGCTCCGCGTCCTGCGCCTCGCGCGCTTCGCCGCCGAGCTGGCGCTCGCGCCCGACCCCGAGACGCTCGCCGCCGCCCGCGAGCGTGCGCCGCGGATCGTCGCGGTCGCCGCCGAGCGCACCTTCGCCGAGCTCAAGCGCGTGATCGCGGCCGACCGCGTGCTCGAGGGCCTCGCGCTGATGGACGCGCTGGCGCTCACCCCGCACGTCCTGCCCGAGCTGAGCGCGCTGCGCGGCGTCGAGCAGAACCGCTACCACCACCTCGACGTCCACGACCACACGCTCGAGGTCCTCGCCGAGGCGGTCGCGCTGGAGCGCGAGCCCGGCGCCGTGCTCGGCAGCCCGGCGCTCGACGCGCCGCTGCGCGCGTTCCTGGCCCAGCCGCTGGCCGACGAGCTGACCCGCGCGACCGCCCTGCGCTTCGGCGCGCTGCTGCACGACGCCGCCAAGCCGGAGACCCAGGCCTTCCACGAGGACGGCAGCGTCCTCGGCTTCCCCGGCCACGCCGACCTCGGCGCCGAGCGCTCACGCGCCGCGCTCACGCGGCTGCGCGCCTCCGAGAAGCTCCGCGCGCACGTCGCGCTGCTCGCCCGCCACCACCTCGGGCTCGGCTACCTCGTGCACAAGACGCCGCTCGACCGCCGGACGATCCACCAGTACCTCGTGCGCACGAGCCCGGTCGAGGTCGACGTCTCGCTGCTCTCGATCGCCGACCGCCTCGCGACCCGCGGCCGCAAGGCCGACGAGGCGATCGCCAAGCACCTCGACGTCGCGCGCACCGTCCTGCCCGCCGCGCTGGCCTTCGCCGACTGGACGGCGCAGCCGCCGCTGATCCGCGGCGACGAGCTGGCCGACGCGCTGGCGATCCCGCGCGGGCCGCGCCTCGGGGCGCTGCTGGCGGCGGTCGACGAGGCGCGCTACGCGGAGGAGATCTCCACGGCCGACGGCGCGATCGCGCTGGCGCGCGGCCTCGTCGAGCACGACGAGGGCTGAGCTAGACCCCGTCGCCGCCCGTGCGCGCGATCGTCCCCAGGACGACCTCGACGCAGCGCGCCACCGAGCCGTAGTCCACGTTGGCCGCCGTGTCGGTCGGCCAGTGGTAGTTCGCCGGCACGAGGTGCTCGGTGACCGAGCCGAGCGTCGCGACCTCGTAGCCGCGGCGCAGCGAGACGAGGCCGTCGGTGGCGAACGTGAAGCGGATCCCGCGGCGGACGTGCACGCCCGCCTCGCGCGCCGCGGCCGCGACGCGCTCCTTCTGCCGCGAGGGGTACTCGTACATGCGCAGGAAGCCCTCGCCCTCGATCAGCACGAGCTCGGGCGAGCCGACGGTGTCGAGGCAGAGGAACGAGGTGCGCTCGGCGTCGAGCTCGCCGAAGTGGCGGCGCGCGAAGGCGAGCATGCCCTCCTGGTTGGCCTCCTCGGCGCCCGCCGAGAGCAGGATCACGCGGACGCCCGGCGGCGGCGGGTCGTCCTGCAGCCGTCGCGCGACCGCGAGCAGGACGGCGACGCCGGAGAGGTTGTCGTTCGCGCCCGGGACGACCGGCTGGCGGATCATGTGCGCCATCAGCGCCGCGGTCCCGGCGGCGAACACCGTCCCGACGGCGGCCGTGCGCCGTCCACCGGTGAGCGCGCTCACCGCGACGGCCGCGGGCGCGCCCCAGACGACGCCCATCAGCGGCGGCCAGCGGTCGGTCCGCTCCATCACGGCAGGGAACCGCTCGACCATGAAGCGCGCGACGGTCTCGTCGAAGATGAACGACGTCCGCGCCGCGTCGTGGTGGGCGTGGACGACGAGCGTGCGCTCGGCGTCCCGCGGGCCGATCTCCGCGACCACGTTGGTGGTCTGCCGGCGCTTGAGCACGCGCCGCAGCGCGCGGCGCCGGCCGCCGGTGAGGTCCTGCCAGATCCCGGCCGCGGCCACGCCCGCCGCGACGCCGCCGAGGCGCCGGTGGCCGCGCAGGACCGCGACGCCGCCCGCGGCGGCGAGCGCGCTGAGGATCCCCAGCGGCGTGAAGTACGTCCCGTGGACGAGCTCGTCGTCGACGACCACGCGCGCGCCGGTCGCCGCGAGGCGCTCGGCGATCCACGCCGCGGCCTCCGCCTCACCGGGCGAGCAGGGGAGGCGGTCGAGGGCGGCCAGCGCCGCCACGTCGGCGTGCAGGGCCTCCTCTGTCGGGCTGGTGGCCGCGCCGGACATCCGCCCGGGAGCGTACCGGCGGAGCGCCTCGGGAAGCTGACCCGGACCTGAACGCACCGGCGCGACGGATAAGGTGCCGCCATGTCCGCCACCGATCCCGACTGCCTCTTCTGCAAGATCGTCGCCGGCGAGATCCCCGCCACGATCGTCGCCTCCGACGAGCGCACGGTCTCGTTCATGGACATCAACCCGGCGACGCGCGGGCATGCCCTGGTCGTGCCCCGCGCCCACGCCCGCGACCTGCTGGAGATCGAGCCGGACGACCTCGCCGCCGTCGCGCTCGCCGGGCAGCGCCTCGCGCGCACCGCGCACGCGACGCTCGAGGCCGACGGCATCAACCTCATCAACAGCTGCGGCGCCGACGCGTGGCAGACCGTCTTCCACTTCCACCTGCACGTCATCCCGCGCTACGAGGGCGACCCTCTGCGCCTGCCCTGGACCCCCGGACCCGGCGACGCGGACAGCATCCGCGCGACGGGCGAGCAGCTGAAGGAGCACTACTCGTGAGCGACGTCGTCCGCCTGGAGCACGATGGCCCGCTGGCCGTCATGACCTTCGACAGCCCGCCGCTGAACCTCTTCGACCCGCCGGTCTTCGAGGGCTTCGCCGCCGCGGTCGCGACGCTCGCGGCCGACCCGCCGCGCGGGCTGCTGATCCGCGCCGAGGGCAAGGTCGTCTCCGGCGGCGTCGACGTCGGCAAGGTCTTCGACGGCATGTCGGCCGAGGTCGGCGGCGCGCTGTGGGACGAGAACCTCGCGGTCATCCACCAGCTCGAGGAGCTGCCGTGCCCGACGGTCTTCGCCGCCCACGGCCTCTGCCTCACCGCGGCGTTCGAGATCGCGCTGGCGTGCGACATCCTGCTGGCGAGCGAGCGCGCGAAGTTCGGGCTGGTCGAGATCGTCGTCGGGCTGACGCCGTCGATGGGCGGCCCGGAGCGGCTCGCCGAGCGCGCGGGCCCGGCCCGCGCCAAGGAGCTCATCTACACCGGCGAGCTCTTCGACGCCGCGACGCTCGAGCGCTGGAACGTCGTCAACCGCGTCTACGCGCACGAGGGCTTCGACGAGGCGGCGCGCGCGTTCGCGCTGAAGATCGCCAACGGTCCCACGAAGGCGCACGCCGCGACCAAGGCGATCGTCCACGCCCAGAAGGAGGGCGGCGCGCGCGCCGCCGACGCGATCGTGGGGGAGGTCTCCGGCGCGCTCTTCGCGACCGAGGACCTCCAGAACGCCGTCAGGTCCTTCCTCGCCGACGGGCCCGGCAAGGCCACCTACGAGGGGCGCTGAGCGATGCGCCGCGCGACCACCACGGTGGCGGTGCTCGGCCTCCTGGGCGCGGGCGGGGCGGCCGCGGTGACGGCGGTCGCGCTCGCCGCGGACTCCGCGACGTCGCAGACCGCCACCGACCCGAAGGCCGACGTGCGCAGCGCGCTGGACCTCACGCGCGTCAGCGTCGCCCGCGGCTTCGACGGGCGCCTGCGCGCGTCGCTCACGGTCGCCGCGGCGTGGAAGGACGCCGACCTGCTGGCCGAGACCGGCCCGCCCGGCTCGCTCTGCCTGAAGGCGTGGACCACGACCGCGCCGCCGGACACGACGCCCGACTACCTGATCTGCGCGACCGTGGACGCCGACGGGAACCTGCGCGGCTCGGTCCTCAAGGAGCGCGCGAACAAGCTGCCGGAGCGCACGGGCGCCGCCGAGGTCACGCGGCCGAGCACGCGCACGGTGACGCTGCGCTTCTCCCAGACCGCGATCGGCAAGCCCGCGACGCTCTACGTCGCCGCCGAGACGACGCGCGCCGGGTGCCCGCGCGGCAGCTGCATCGACCTCGCGCCCGACGCGCCGAAGACGCTCGAGCTGACGCTGCGCAAGGCGACGACGTAGCGCCCTGCCTAGGCCGCGGTCGCCGCGCGCGCCGCCGTGGCGCGCCGGCCCTGGACGTGCTCGAGCGCCCACGCGAGCAGCCCCACGGCCGCCAGCCCGATCCCGAGCGCGCTGACCGCGCCCCAGCCGCCGCTGCTCCACGCCCACGACGCGGCGGCGCTGCCGAGCGCGCCGAAGAGGAAGTTGCACGACATGTAGGCCGTGGTCAGGCGGCTGCGCGCCTCGTCGCTGAGGCCGTAGATCGCGCTCTGGTTGAGGATGTGCTGGCCCTGGATCCCGAGGTCGAGCAGCACGGTCCCGACGATCAGCGCGAGCAGCGAGGAGCTGCCGAGCGCGAGCAGCGCCCAGGAGGCCGCGATCGCCACCAGGAAGACCCCGGTCGCCGCGTGCGAGCGGCCGCGGTCGGCGAGCCGGCCCGCGCCCTGGGCGGCGCCCGCGCCGACGAGGCCCGCGAGGCCGAAGAGGCCGATCGTCCCCTCGCCGTAGTGGTACGGCGCGCCGGAGAGCAGGAACGCGATCGCGGTCCAGAGGATCGAGAAGCTCGCCATCCCGAGCGCGCCGTAGACCATGCGCCGCCGCAGCAGCGGCTCGTCGCGCACGAGCGCGCCGACCGAGCGCAGCAGCACGCGGTAGGGGAGGTCGGTGGCGGGCGGGGTCGGCGGCAGCGCGCGGGCCAGGACCGCGGAGAGGACGAGCATCAGCGCCGCGCCGATCACGTAGACCAGGCGCCAGCCGCCGAGCTCGGCGATCAGGCCGGCCGCGGTCCGGGCGAGCAGGATCCCGAGCAGCAGGCCGCTCATCACGTCGCCGACGACCTTGCCGCGCTCGTGCTCGGCGGCGAGCGTCCCGGCCAGCGGGACGAGCACCTGCGCGACGACCGACGTCACGCCGACGACCGCGATCGCCGCGGCGAGGACCGCGAACGACGGGGCGGCGGCCGCGACGCCGAGCCCCAGCGCGGTCACGAGCAGCATCCGCGAGACCATCCGGCGCCGGTTCAGCAGGTCGCCGAGCGGGACGAGGAGGACGAGCCCGACCGCGTAGCCGACCTGCGAGGAGGTGACCAGGAGGCCGGCCGCGCCGGCGCTCACGCCGAGGTCGCGCGCGATCACGTCCAGCAGCGGCTGGGCGTAGTAGAGGTTCGCGACCGAGGCGCCGCAGGCGACGGCGAGCAGGAGGACCAGGCGGCGGGAGATGCCCCCAGCCTAGGCGCCGCCGGGGCGCGCCGGACCCTGGGCGTGAACGGCCCCGCCCGCAACTTCGCCGCCGCGTCGTGTTGAATGGCCGTGATGCCTCGTTTCCGTACCTTGCTGCTGGCCTTCGTGGCCGCCGGGCTCGCCCTTCCCGCGGTCGCCCCGGCCACGCTCGACCCGGTCCCGGCCGTCGATCCCGGCGACGCCACGCCGAGCTGCCCGGACAAGCCGTGCTACGCCCTCGGGCGGACCACGGGCTATCAGGCCAAGGTCGGCACCAACCGCGGGCTCTACACCGTCCAGAAGGACGGCGTGCTCGTCTCGTGGACGATCAAGCTCTCCAAGCCGAGCGACAAGCAGGTCGACTTCTTCGACAAGTCGCTGGGCGGCGAGTCGCAGGCGGCGATCTCGGTCCTGCGCATGGGCACGAAGCTCCACGCGCGCCTGGTCGCCCAGGGCGAGGTCCAGAAGCTCACGCCGTACTTCGGCCAGACCGTCGAGTTCGCGCTGCAGAAGACGATCCCGGTCAAGAAGGGCTGGGTCCTGGGGCTGACGGTCCCGACCTGGGCGCCCGCGCTCGCCGCCGGCCTCGGCGGCGACACCTCCTGGCGCGCCAGCCGCGCGAAGGGCACCTGCGACGACAGCCAGGCCCAGACCGCGCAGGCCGTCAACCAGATCGGCCGCTACTACTGCCTCTACCGCACCGCGCGCATCATGTACTCGGCGCGGATCATCTCGACGCCGTAGGCGCGGCGGCAGGGCCAATCGGCTCTGGCATGTCCCGGCGGCGCGCTCGAAAGTCCGCCGTGCATGGCCCTCTCGCCCGTCGCCGAGCGCCGCCTCCTGACCTACCTGCCGCCACTGCTCGTCGCGGCGCTGCTGATCCCGTTCGCCGTGCGGCAGAACGCGTGGTACGAGTGGGAGAACGCGTACTGGTACCTGCAGCGCCAGGCCGCGCACGTCTCCGCGCACGGGACGCCGACGTTCTTCCTGCACACCAAGGACGGCAGCTTCTACCCGTTCTTCCTGTTCTACGGCGGGTTCACCCTCGGCCTGCTCGCCTACCCGGCGGCGCTCTTCGGGGCGTGGCCGGTCTTCCTGGCGAGCATGGTCGCGGCGGTGGTCGGCGGCTACCTCGGGATCTGGTGGACGGCGCGCCTGCTCGGGCTCTCGCACCGCCTCGCCGTCCTGCCCGCGCTGATCTACGTGACGACCCCCTACGTGCTGAGCGACGCCTACGGGCGCGGGGCGTGGGCGGAGCTCGTGGGCGTCAACGCGGTGCCGGTGATGCTCGCGGGGTGGACGTCGCTGCTGCGGCCCGGCCGGCGGCGGTGGCCCGCCTGGGCGGCGATCGCCGGCGCGACGGCGATCGTCGCGGGCACCCACAACATCACGCTGCTCGTGAGCGCGGTCGTGGTGCCGCCGCTCGTGCTCGCGCTGACGCCGCTGGTGGTCGGGGCCGAACGACGCGCGGAGGTCCTCGCGCCGGTCCGCGGCGGCCTGCTCGCCACCGCGCTCGGCGCCGGCCTCACCGGCGCCTGGCTGCTCCCCAACCTCTGGCTGGGCGGGAGCACCGACATCGCCGCCTCGTCGCTGAGCCGGGAGATGCTCGCGCAGGGCGCGCCCTTCGACCGCCTCGCCAACGTGCTCTCGCCGTGGCCGGTGGTGCCGGAGCCGTTCGCGGGCCACATGTGGATCTACGCGCAGGCGCCGGTCCTCGCGATCTGCTGGGCGCTCGTCGCCGCGGGCCTGCTGCTGCTCGCCGGCGGACGGGGCGCGCGCGGGCGCCTCGTCGCGTGCGGCGCGCTGCTGGCGCTCGGCACCGCGCTGCTGCTCCTGGTCCTCGAGCCGAGCTGGTGGCTGAGCTTCCCGCGGCTGGTGCAGGCGGTCCAGCTGCCGATCCGCCTGATCCCGTACCTGGCGATCGTCGTCGCCGTGGCCGTCGCGGTCCTCGCCGGCGGCCTGGCGCGCGGCCGCCGCGTGCTCCTCGGCGCGCTGGTCGCGGTGGTGGCCGTCCAGTCCGCGGCGGCGATCCACGTCGTGACCTCCGGCCGGGCGGCGGTGGCGCTGACGGCGACGCCGCAGCGCCGCGGCGACATCACCGCGGCCGGCGAGCCGTCCCCGTTCTCGGGGCCGGGCGAGATCGTCGCCCGGCAGTTCCGGGTCCTGCACCGCCCGCGGGGCGAGCAGCGGACGGTGGGCGCGGTCCGGGCGGAGGTGGGCGACCCGCTCACCGCGGACGCCGCCGTCCTGCGCGGGACGGCGCGCGCCGGCGACCGGCTGGTGAGCGACGTCATCGCCTCGCCGCTGGTGCGGATCGGCGGCGACGCGCGCGCGGCGGGGCGGACGAGCGACGGGCGCGTCCTGCTGGAGGTGGTCCGCACGGGGCCGGACGGTCGCTGGCGCGCCACCGCGCGCGGGCAGTGCGCGCTGTGCCTCACCGCGGTCGGCGACCGCGCGAGCTGGCAGCTCCTGGTGGGCCGGCTGCTGACGCTCGTCAGCCTCGCGGTGCTCGCGGCGCTCCCGGTCGTGGCGCTGCGGCGGCGCCTCCCGCCGCGGCGCGACCGCGCGGGGACCCGCGTCGAGGAGCGGGTGCCGGAGGAGGCCGACGCGGTCGGCGTCTAGCCCGGGCAGGCGCCGGGGTTCTGCGAGCAGAAGTCGCTGAAGCCGCCGGAGTTGGTGGTGCTGGTGCCGGTCGAGGTGCCGCTGGAGCCCGTGCCGCCGGTGGCGGCGCCGGTGCCGCCCGTGGAGGCGCTCGGCGTCGTGGCGGCGGGCGTGCTGGCCGCGCCGGTGCCGGCCGAGGAGGACGAAGACGACGACGAGGAGGTGCCGGAGCCGCTCGTGCCCGAGCCGGAGGACGACGTGGTGCTCGGCGTGCTGGTCGAGGCGGGCGTCGTGTCGGAGGCGGAGTCGCTCGCGGTCGTGGACGTGTCGCTCGAGGTGCTCGCGGCCGCGCCGAGCGACGTGCTGGCCGGCGCGACGAGCGCCTGCGGCTTCTTCGGGACGACGTCGTGCGTCACGCTGCTCCCGCCGCAGGCCGAGAGGCCCCCGGTCACGAGGAGCATCAGGGTGACGGCCGTGGCGCGACGACGCACGGGAGGCCCGGCCTCAGTCCGAGGACGTGACGGGCGCGCCGAGCGGGCCCATCCGACGGCCGCACGTGGGGCAGTCGTTGAGGTCCTTCTGCGAGAGCTGGTCGCACCAGTTGCAGAAGCGGAGGTTCTCGACGGCGAACGGCAGCCGCGACGGGCTCGGCGCCAGCGGGACGACCTTGCCGATGACCTCGAGGGTCTCGCCGGTCTCGCGGTCGCGATAGATCTTCCCGGCCTCGGCCTCGAGGAAGATCTCGCGCCCCGTGGAAGGGGTGCGCATGCGGTAGCGCTGCTTCGTGCTCACCCCCGGAAGCCTAGCGATGACGGGCGTCAGACGGGACGCCAGCGGGCATGATGGCTCCCTTGCGGATCCTGATCTTCCACGGCTACCTCCTGCGCGGCACGGGCTCGAACGTCTACAACGCGCTGCTCGCGACCGCGCTGGCCCGCCAGGGGCACGAGGTCCACCTGCTCACGCAGGAGCGCCATCCGGAGGACGTCGACGCCGTCGGCGCCGCGGGCGACTGGGACGACGGCGGGGTCCTGCGGGTCCGCGAGATCCGCGCGGGGCGGCGCGTGACGACCTACCGCCCGGACGTCGGCGCCGTCCTGCCCGTCTACGTCGCCGACCGCTACGAGGGCGTGCAGGCGCGGACGTTCGCGGAGCTGGCCGACGCGCAGATCGCGGACTACGTCGCGCGGAACGTCGCGGCGGTCGCGGAGGTCGCGGCGCTCGTGGCGCCCGACCTCGCGCTCGCCAACCACCTCGTGATGGGCCCGCTGATCCTCGCGCGCGGGCTGCCGGAGTCCATGCCCTACGCGGTGAAGGTCCACGGCAGCGCGCTGGAGTACGCGGTCAAGCCGCAGCCCGAGCGCTTCCTGCCTGCCGCGCGCGAGGGGCTCGCCCGGGCGAGTGCGGTCCTCGTCGGCTCGCGCCACACCGCCGAGTCGCTGTGGGCGGCGATGGACGACCCGGCGCTCCCGTCGCGGACGCGGCTCGGCCCGCCCGGCGTGGACGTCGAGGTCTTCCGCCCGCGCCCGCGCGCGCAGGCGGCCGCGGAGCTCCACGCGCTCGGCGCGGCGCTGGCGCAGGAGGCGCTCGCGGCGCCGCCGGCGCCGGGCGGCGGCGCCGCCGAGCCGGCCTCGGCGTTCACGCGCGACCCCGGCGAGGCGGCGCGCGCGCTCGCCCGGATCGACGGCGAGCACGACCGCCTCGTCGCGTTCGTCGGCAAGCTCATCGTCTCCAAGGGCGTCGACCTCCTGGCGGCCGCGTGGCCGCTGGTGCTGGCCCAGGTCCCGGACGCGAAGCTCGTCGTCGTCGGCTTCGGCGCCTACCGGGCCGCGCTGGAGCGGCTCCTGGCCGCGCTCGCGGCCGGCGACCTCGTCGCGGTGCGCGCGCTCGCCGCGGAGGGCCGGGCGGCCGAGGGCGGCCCGCACGCGCCGCTCGTGCTGCTCGCGGCGTTCCTAGAGGACCTCGAGGCGGCGCCGGACCGCGAGGCCTACCTGCGCGCCGCCCGCGCGCTGCCCGAGCGCGTCGTGCTGACCGGGCGCCTGGAGCACGAGGAGCTCGCGCCGCTGCTCGCCGCGAGCGAGGCGCAGGTCGTGCCCTCGACGTTCCCCGAGGCGTTCGGCATGGTCGCCGTGGAGGCCGCCGCCGCCGGCGCGCTGCCGGTGGTCGCCGACCACTCGGGCCTCGGCGAGGTCCGGGCGATCCTGGCCGGCGCCGTCCCGGCCGGCGCGCGCGCCTGGCTGGGCTTCTCGCCGGGGCCGCGCGCGGTGCGCGACCTGGCCGACCGGCTGATCGCCTGGATGGAGGCGCCGGAGGCGCTGCGGGAGGCGACGCGCGAGGGGCTCGAGGCGGTCGCGCGGGAGCGGTTCTCGTGGGACGAGGTCGCCCGCGGGGTGGTCGCCGCGGCCCTCGGCCAGGTGGCCGGATTGCCCGAACCCTGACGCAGGGTTGCGTTGCCCTCCTGGGTTGCGGTTAGGATCACCCGCGATCATGGGGAAGAGGATCATGCCGCGTGCGGCGCTCTGCGCTGCCATCGTCGCCGTCGTTCCGGCGCTGTCTGCCTGCGGAGGGGTGAAAGACCCTCAGGCCGACGTCGTCGCGGGCAAGCAGCTCTTCGTCCAGAAGTGCGGCTCGTGCCATACGCTGGCGCGCGCCGGCACCAAGGGCACCACGGGCCCGAACCTGGACGAGGCGTTCCAGCAGCCGGTGAAGGAGGACTTCGGCACCACGGCGATCCGGGGCGTGATCTACAAGCAGATCCTCTACCCGAACCGCCTGCCGAACTCCGACGGCATCAAGATGCCCGCGAAGCTCGTGAGCGGCCAGAAGGCCCACGACGTCGCCGCCTACGTCGCCTCCGTGACCGCCCAGGGCGGCAAGGACACCGGCCGCCTCGCGACGGCCGTGAAGGCCGCCGGCGGCGGCACCGCGATCGAGAAGGGCGGCACGATCTCCATCCCCGCCGACCCCAACGGCCAGCTCGCGTTCGCCGCCGCGAAGGCCACCGGCACCGCCGGCCCGGTCACGATCGAGATGCCCAACAAGTCCGGCACGCAGCACGACATCGTCATCGACGGCCTCGGCAAGGGCGAGATCGTCTCGTCGGGAACGTCGTCCTTCAAGGCGACGCTGGACGCGGGCAAGACCTACACGTACTACTGCTCCGTGCCGGGCCACCGGCAGGCGGGCATGCAGGGGACGCTGACGGTCAAGTAGGGAGGGCGTCGGCGCCGGCCGCGCCCGGCGCGGACGCCGGCCGCTGCGCGCGCGGGGTCGTCCGCGCCCGCCCGGCCTCGGAGGCCGATGGCACCCTGACGTTGCATCGCAACGTCAACGTGCCATCGATCGCTCGCTCGCGCGGACGACACGCCCCGCAGCGAGCCACCACTCCGCTCCCACTCCCTCGTCGCCGACGGACCACGCAGCGCGGCGCGACCAACGCCCGCGCTGATCGTCGTGCAACCGCGCACGCCACCGGCTCGCAGCCGAGCGGCGGGTCGTTCGTACTCAGGTGCTCGCCCAGAGCACCAATCGACGAACGACTCGCGACAACGCGCTCCGGCTGCCGCTCAGCGCCCGCGCCCGCCTAGAACAGCGCCCGCGCCACCAGCACGAGCACGATGATCGTCCCGAACACCGCGATCGTCCCGAGCAGCACGCGGAACGCCGCCGCCTCGGTGCGGAAGGGCTCCAGCACCCGCAGCAGCAGCGCGTTCCAGTCGCGCCGCGGAGGTCAATGGCACCCTGACGTTGCATCGCAACGTCAACGTGCCATCGATCGCTCGCGCGGACGACACGCCCCGCAGCGAGCCACCACTCCGCTCCCACTCCCTCGTCGCCGTCGGACCACGCCGCGCGGCGCGACCAACGCCCGCGCTGATCGTCGTGCAGCCGCGCACGCCACCGGCTCGCAGCCGAGCGGCGGGTCGTTCGTACTCAGGTGCTCGCCCAGAGCACCAATCGACGAACGACTCGCGACAACGCGCTCCGGCTG